>JACCDW011569826.1_pt1 | contig 52865 bp, 62 predicted proteins | sample 7449781 | NCBI WGS metagenome assembly JACCDW01 (sample SAMN15323449, study PRJNA562643) | freshwater metagenome | isolation source: river surface water | place: USA:Blue River Watershed | collected 2017-08-18
CTATGGTCCCAGGCTTATACGGAATATTGCAATCAGAGTGCGGACCCATGTCATTCCCCGGGATGTACCTGATTATATAACCGTCAGTTTGTCCAGTTATGCACTCAACGGCAACTGGAAATATTTTACAATACTCAACAACTCCTCGATATATTGCATCCCTCAAAAGCTGCGTGATTCCAAATTCGGAGATATTCGTATAACGCAATGGGGCTCTATCTCTCCCTGCTTCGTCAAACTCATATCCACCATCACTGATTATTTTGCCATTAATCACTGAGTAGCCCTGTGGTACTACATTGAAAAATATTTTTCGGAGTTGCTCGCCATCTATCTGTTCACGACTAAGCAATTCATCAATCATTACAACCCCGCTACCGAGATGTGTCAATTTCATGCGTGCTCACCCATTACCAGTCTGTACGTATTCGACGATTTATCTTCGCCGACGGAATCAAGATACTCAAGGAACCTTTCCCTCAAATAGGGCATGTATACATTTGATGAAATCGACGCTTTTTCCGGGTTTACTATTGGGTCTTCAACCTCTTCGTTCACTTCTGGGTTTGGGGTTCCATGCGCATACCAGCCGAGATAGGTAAATCTGTCACCAGACTCAACCGGAGTAACTTCGTGAGCTGCAACATAGTTTGATGGAAACATAAGGATGTCGCCCCTGCTGGGAATGTACTCAATATCAAGATAGGTGAACTTATGATGTCCGCCGGTGAAGTCGCCTGGCTCAGCTGGCTGCTTGCCATCAACACAATTCCCGAAATAAACCAAACACGAAAGGGTATTGCGTGATGCGAGCTGATGTTGTGGGTGGGGCAATCCATACACATAGTCAACGCTTGTATCGCTATGTTCCCCTATGTACCCTCCACATTCAGAAGAGTAATTGACTAAATGACCTTTTACCTTCCACCATATATTCTTAAAAACTATCGGGAACATATGCATATATTTAAAGAGATACTCATCCTTGGCATTCTCAATAAAGGCAAAGACCGTGACAACTTCTGGCCTTGTATCCTGATGGACCCTTGAACCGCGTTTTGGCATCTTGTCAATTCCGTTTTTTGAAAAGAAATATCCGCTCCGATTAACGTATTCCTCCAACCCACTGTCGGGGTTTATTGCCGGCTTATACATATCGTGCATTTCTCTGTCCACTATCTCCTTGGACAATGAATTAACATACGCCCAATCAAGAGATATTGCTTCAGGAAATAGAACAACCCCACCACCAAGGTGTGTTGGTTTTGAGTCATTGAAAATCATTTATGGTCATCTTTTCTCGATTTAAATGGGGCAGCTCCGTTCGGTATCTTACCCTCATCCCCGTACTTGGCCATTAAGTAGTCGCTGTAATCTTCAACGATATTTGGGAGCCACCACTGACCACCGACTTGCCTATTTTCTAGGTCAGCCGGTTCCTGGGGGGATATGCCTTTTTCCGCATTTGGAGAGCCCTGGGCGAACCAAGATAAGTAGGAATATCTTGAGCCAGACGTTACTTCCATTATTTCATGTGCTCCGAGGTAATTTGCTGGCATGAACAATACCGTTCCGCTTCTTGGTCTTACCGTTATACCAAAATACGGTATTTCCATTTCGCCGCCGGTAAAGGAAAATTCATCGCAATTGCCGTCGTCACAGTTGTTGTTTATGTACACAAGAGCGCTAATTACATTTCTTGTTGCGTGCTCAAATGGCGGAAGTTGTCCATATTTATAATTGACGTCATTGTCGCAATGAAAACCCAATTTGGAGCCAGTTGGGTATTTGAGTACATGTCCTTCGCTTTTCCACCATAAGCACTGGAGGGAGGCTGGAAAAATTTCGACGTATCGGAGCAGGCAGTTATAGATAACTTTTTCGCATTCTTTAAAAAATGCATGTGTAAGATTTTGTACACGGATTGGCGTTTTTGATATTTGTTCCAATTCGTATATAAATCCACTTTTATTTACAGCGTGAGTTATGCGTCCGTTTTCATCAGTGACATACTCGTATTGTTCTTTGAGGGATTTATCAGCAATACTGTCTATTGTTTCAATAATTTCTTTTTGTGGAACGCTTATGGCATTTTCAAATAAAACTACGCCACCCCCCAAATTGGTGGTTTTGCGTTTCATGGTGAAAATATAGCATAACTATTCAGTTGTTTCGGGTTTTTGCTTTTTTACTTCGTATTCTGACCAGTCTGGAACAATAGTAAAGTTTTCTTCTTTTGGCTTGTAGTTCCCACTTACAACTATTCTATCCGTATCTCCATAGTGCCTATTTGTCATGTGATGGATATAGGAATTAAATACAATTAGCATTCCAGTTTTGGGCGATATTGATACGGAGTTCTCTATCGTATTGCAATAATTTGTAAGAAATATTAAATCAGCACTTCCTTCTGGAGCATTTACATAATACGATATTGAAAAATAATCATTTGGGTGAATATGCGTATTCACTTTGTGTGTATGACCAGAGACTGACTGACCTTTCTCAAGAGTTAATGTCCATAATGAAGTCAAGACCATCTCCCGGCCAAGAATGGAATTTACAGCATTATTTAATTCACCCATCAATCGCGAACATTCTGGGAATGAAAATGGATAGTACCTATCCTCATAGAATGTATGAGCTGGATTTGGGTCTTTGACATATGGTATTTTGCCGGAGTGCTGGTGTATCTCTCTAGCAACAAGCTCATTATCTATAGAATGAATATTGGTTGTGAATATATTTAGGTTTATTAAATTTATTGTTTCATGCGTTTCACTCATAAAAAAAATTTCTCATATCTACTGGTGGATTAGATTTAAGCCATACATTAATCACCATTACGTTTCTAATTCCTGATATGCACGGGCTTGTCTGATGCAATACCCTCCCGGCATCAAAGATTATTAATCTATTCTCCTTGAACGCTATTCTCTCTCGCATTTCTATTGGGTCAATCTTCTTTTCTAGATTTTCCCATTCGAGTGCATCTTTTTCACCAAAAGATAACTTCGACTCAAATAATTCCAGAAACCCCCCAACTACCTTTTCCTCAGATTGGCCATAGTAGACACAGCCAATTTCTGGCCCATTGTAGATTTTTGTATCTTGGTAGAGAAATGTGTCTTCGTCCACATGCGGGCCAAGATACTGCCCTGGCCCAAATGTCCTTGTCCAATACTCAAATCCAAATACATCTTCAGTTGGCATTGGTAAATTGTTTTCCCATATTTGTTTTATAACTTGTTTTTTGAGCGTATTTGCAGGAGATTCCCACCACCCGTGCCAAAACATATATGGCGCATAGCAGCTAGATTGTTCGTGGTGATATGAGTTAACATCGCTCGCTATGCGTGCCTCTGTGCTCATTTTTCCTGGGAAAAAAGACGAATCATTGGATATATGCAATAGAATTGATTTTTCTAAAAAATTGTCTTCAACTTTCATATTCGGCCTCTGTTTTATTCAGCGTGCTTGACATCTTCTTCAATTTATAAAACTGTACGTTTGGGTACAGATGATGAGTTAAGTGGTTGTGATGTATTCCCGTAAAAATTAAAGCAAATTTTGAGCCATTATTTTTTGCTGTTTTATGTGGATTTTGCATTTCTGTTTGCTTACCGGATGCCCACGAATAACCTATGTGTGGAAACCACGACAAAAAAATAAAAACCGCATACGGGAATGCGAGCGTTGGTACCAACCAAACAAATACAAGCTCTGTGAATTTGTTAAAAACCAATGATGATAGAAAAAGCAAGAAACTTATGCGATAGAAATTTACCTGTGCTTTATCTTTATACATTAAGTAAGCAAATACATATTCTTTTCTGTCAAGTGTTTTTTTTAGAATTCCTATACCCCCGGGTATGCAAACCATAATTTTTTCATAAAGTCTTTTTGTTGGAAATTCAATTATTGAAAACGGCCCATCAACACAGCTATTGTCTGGGTCCATCTTGGAGTTGGCGTATTTATGATGCGCGATGTGTAGTTTTCCATACCCGATGAGCGGCAAACCGAGAGGTACGGAGGAAGAATGCCCAATGATTGCGTTTAGTGATTTAAGTTTTTTAATTCCGCCGTTCACGTTTTCGTGTATCGCTTCGTGCATTACAATAAAAAAATAATAACAGGCAATAGTATTCACGATAGAGGCGATTGGTAGTTGTAGCTCACCGATAAACGCAAAATATCCGACAGAAAAGTAAATAAAAACAAGCAACATCCACAGAAGAATCGTTCGCCAGCTAACCCCCATGGATAGCTCCCTAGCTGTCTCTATGTCTGCTTTTGTCCTGTGACGTTTGCTTTCGGTCATTTCACTCAATCCCAAAATTTACGCGAAGATAATCCAGGTCAAAATCAAAAATCAATACAACTCTATCCACCAAACCCAGATGTCTCACCGAATGCTTGTATGGTGGGCCATCCTTGAACGCAAGAATTTTTCCTTCTGTCCACGACCTTGTTTCATTGCCAACGGTAATTTGACACTTTTCATCATTTATGATGCATAGGTGGCATCTCATAATTTTGTCTGAGCCATTGTGCGGATTAACTATTGTGCCGGGCTTCATTATGCTGAACATTGCTCCGGAGCATTGCCCGGCGTCTGAAAAATCAGAAACTATCGAGCCAAATGTCTTAAAATATGATTTTGAATAATTAATTTGAGTGTCTAAATCTTGTTTTGTTTTCCACCTAACAACACTACCAAGCAATTCAGTATTTCCCCATTGCTTGCTATCGTTGCTTGGTTTTGTTCCAGCAAAACAAACGTCCCATTCGCCAGAGTAAAGATTGATTTCACCATCCGCATCTGGTGTCGCTTTTATTTTTAAATTTGGTGAAGCCAGCGTGTTCCCGCCACCCCTAACGGGAAATGGGTGGTTGTGTTGCAGATACGAAACAAACTCATTTTTTATAGAGAGCCAGTTTTTTTCAATCTCCACACATACTGGAATTTTTCTAATGGCATCATCCCAGAATGCTGGCTCCGAAGACATTTTAGTCCTTAATAAATGCCGTGTATCCGTAGCTTTCGGAGTTATGAAATGTGCTTCCATTAGAAGACTTTAACACTTTATGCAAGTCATTAAGTGGGTGAAACTGGTAATCATCTCTGTAAAGTTTTCCTGAATTGTTGGTTGACTGTATTAGGAGAACCCCGCCAGCAGATAGCGAGTCAATGCATTTTTCTAGAAGCTCCATGTCGTACGCAACGTCCCAGCCCATTACCTGAATCATGTCAAAACCGGATGCTTCTCCGTCGCCGATTTCCGCGGGTTCTACTACTCCGTAATCAACATCCCTAAAGTTACTCGAACCAACGGCCATCCCGTAGTCGCGTAGGAATGTTTCGAAGTTGTATAGCGCTTGATTATTGACAAAGTTTATGTTTATATTATTTCTTTTTGTTAATTCAATAAATTGCGAGCTCCACAGGTCTGGGCTGAAAAAAAGAATCTTTTCTGGCTTTTTTATAGACATCATCATTTCGACCGAGTTGTGCATATTGCCCATTATTTCTCTCCACCCGGTCTGTGGATTTACAATCAAATCAATATACCAAACACCCTCAGATGTACCCCTGGCCGCGATTGATAGATTTAGGTTGAGCGAGGTTCTCCAATTGAGAGCTCTTTGGGCCGCTTCAAAAACCTCTCCAGTGACATCATCCCAGGATGATTCCTTCCCCAGGAGTCGATGCATTGGGGTGTTGCTCAATAACTGCGTCACCATCGCAGTGCGTAGCCATTTATTGTCCATTCTGAACAGCCTTTGCTAGCTTGTAATTCCAGTATGACTCTCGTGCAATGCTCGTTAGTTTTACGTTCATTTTTGCCAGAAATCTTGGTATCGCATTACTGGTGTAGTCTGCGCTACCACCGTTCCTTATGTCGCTACTGTACTTCCACATCTGTCGTATTTTTACCGCCGCATAATCAATACGCATCGAGTCGATGTCGCTCGGTTCTTGGTCGGTAAGAAAGCAAATTACTGCAAGTTTTTCTTCGTTCCTTGCGGCGTCTTTTTCGGCATCGTACAGGTTCGCGCTGCCGGCGCTTCTAGTTCTCATTCGCTATCTCCTCAATCAATTCATTGCGCGTAAAATCACCCGGTTCGACTTCTTCCCATTTTTTTTGTGGGTCGTTTGATTGAAGAAGGTCGCAAAAAAATGCCGCACCGTCAGGAAGCTCGAATGACAACAAATCCGGATTCCAACGCGGAACCTGACTATCCCTTTTAGGGTTATACATTGGTTCTTGAATATTTGGGTATTCCGGCTCAATGTCTGGGCATATTTCATATCTGCCGGAATCCATCGCACTTTGAACCACTGATATGCGGTTTGGCACTTTTGGAGTTATTTTCATAACAACCGACTAACCCTGAAGTCTTGCCAAAGCCACCAGTTGCATCTTTAGACATTCAAAAGCATCATACTGTGCAAGCAAAGCAGTGTTTTCATTTAGAGAAAGGTCAACAGGGTTGGTCATATTCTCATTCAAGTCTTCATCTTCCACGCCAAGAACAAAAGCAAGCGTATATATTGAGTACTCAAGAATTTGAATTGCTTCAGCTTTCGCTTTTGCCAACTGCTCTGCGGATAGTGCCATATTTTGAGCTTACTCTGCGATTCTTGACTTTATGTTGTCAATTTTTGCCAAAAAATCAGCAATCAACTTATGGCCATGGATGATGCCGTGGGCATCTGTTCCTGGGGTGAAATCAGAAGCATCGAATGTGTCTGGGTCAAATCCCTCCTGAAGGAGGCGTTCCATCAGTTGTCTTTCGAGGTCTTTGAGCGTGCGCTGGTAGACAAGCTTTTTCTCTTGGGTCGTAAAAGACGATTCAAATTTCATGAAGGCTCCATAATCCTCGTGCTGCAAAAGCACTCTTATTTTACACTACGGATTAGGTAATTTGGGCAATCCAGTGAATGACGGCCCTATCCTGTTGCCGTCTGCGTCAAGACCTGTGCGAATACCCTTTGTCCATGTCCATGGATTATCGACATTATTTTTTGCCTTCATGTCGCCATACTTCATCCGCGACTCGACAAGTTCCATATCGTCCCACAAACTGGAAACCATAATTTCAACATCCTCAAGTACGGAATTATCGTAAATATTGAAAAAGCAAAATGGTGTTCCAGCCTCGAATACGACAGGCTCTCCAACTTTTGTAATTTTCCAATTCATCTGCGATTCGTCTGGCCACCAGTAACTTGGTATCGTTGCGGTAAGTGGAGCAGCTCCATCCACGAAATAATTGGGCGACCCGGAAATCCAGGTGTTATACCCCTCTTCCGTATTTATTACCCAGCCCATGTTTATTGAAATCATTCCAATTATCGATGAAACAGCTTGGGTCCTGCCGCTTGTCGTTGTTTCGCCCTCAAGGATTACGGGTGGAGTATTCCCGCCATCCCACTGGACGACCAATCTTTCCTCAAGTTGAATTTCCCACCCATAAACATTTGCGACTGTCATCGGCAAACACTGGTACGCGTGTTTGTTATATGTTTCATCCATCCAGTCCCTTTTTATTCTTGACTGCTGTATGACTGGTGGGTTTTGATGGGTTTTTTTGAGAATTAATTTCGTCATTGCGTAAAGGCGAATCTGTTGACCTGGTTCGTGCTTATCCCAACTATCCCAGGGCCATACTCAAGGTCGTTCCCATTAATATCCTTGCCGTATCCTTGCCATTGGCCGTGGAACCTGTCGTTGTAATCGAACATTGTAACTGCCGCATACTTTGTTCCCCTTGTGACCGGTCTTGAGGCGTGCGCGTATATGTATGTTGATGGGAACAAAACGATATCCCCATATTTTGGCTTGAACGTAATGTCTAGATACGGGAACCAAAGCTCGCCGCCATCGTACCCATCATTCAGGTACATAACCGACGATACGGTGCAGACATAGGAAAATCCATGGTCGGCGTGAACGTTGAAGTGCTGCCCTTCGGTGTATCTTACGTAATTAATTGCCTCCATAAAGTCCATGCGTATGTTGTATCTGGATTCATAATCCTGGAGGCAGGCAGTCAAGCCGGCAACTGTGTCGTTATAAATATTTTTTAGTTCAGAAAATTCGTCTGGGCAGTTCCGAAGATGTATCGGACTTATCTTACAGTCGACACAGTCCCTGTACTCCTTCATTACCTGTCCATCTCCGACAAGTGCTGGCATCCACGCATACGGCGCAGAGGTGCTATTGCCGATTGTTTTTTCAAGTCTTTCGGGAAGATTAAGGCGTTCATCTAGAACATTCCTGTAAACAATGAAACCGGCTTTCGGGTCGCCGATAAATTCGGTCTGTATGTTTCTCATGGAATCATGCTACAGCACTGAACCACAAAGGCAAAACTATCCTCTCCCCGCTTGCCACTCTGTCGACGTAATGGGAATGAGAAACAGTGCTCGGAAATATTAGGCAGTCCCCAGATACAGGTTGGTATGAATAGTTAAGTTTTGGGAAAACAAGATGTCCGCCGATGAAGTCATCATTCAGGTAGACAACAGAAGAAATGACAAAATCGCTACACCCTTCCTTCGGTGTGCCATCCATATTCTGGCTATCGGCATGCTCTTCTGGGGTGTGTCCAGGAACAGTTTTAAATATAGCCAGATTGCTATCTTCTAGCTTGGAGTCCACGAGTTGTTCAGCAATCTGCTTGACTCTTGCACCTATTTCTCCGATAAGGCCGAATATGAATTCGCTCGTATCAATTAATTTCTGCGAACTGTAGTACAGGACCCCGTCATCAGTTGGACTGTGACCGGAATATGAATCGATTGACCTTATGCATTCAACAATCGCCGCGCATTCATGTGGCTTTGCGAGACTAACCTCTCGAATTATTGACATATGTGCGCTCAACCGTATAGAACGATGGCGTGGTATAGCGATATCCACGCGTAATCATTGTTACTCCGTGTAAATAATTAACATCACCGGGATGAGCCACGGCAAGCCCTGGCTTTGGCTTGATGGTTATACCGTGCTGTGGGTAGTAGAGCTCACCACCATCAAAATCGTCATTGTAGTAAAAAAGTGAATTTAGGTCATAATCCACAAATGCGTTTGGTTCCCCATTATTTAGCTGTTTATCAGCATGGGGTTTTTGCTCGATTCCTGGACGCCACTTCATTATGACTGGTGGGCGTTGCGATAGGTCTACGTCATATATGTCTTCGAGGACGAATTTCATTTTTGCAATGTATTTATCAACTATGTTAAAAACGGTCATAGATAATTTTTGCAGTATTTCGCTACTGCATTGCCTATCATTCCAGTATTCAGCGTTGTAGAGGCATGTTCCGTCTTCTGCGTAGACACTTTCTTTGGAGTTATTCCATTCATTTATTGTTGGACAAAATTCTTGAATTATTGCGAGGTCGTCTGCACTGATGAAGTTTTCGAAAACATGAATATTCTCGCTGCCGCTGCCAAAGTATCCTGGTTTGATTTTCCAGGGCGAGGTCTCGCTTGTGTCCATCACGAAAGAATAACATCTCGCTTTTCATTGACCAGCCTGTAAACGTATTGGTCGATTTCGGAGCGCCTCAATATCTCCCTGATATGGCCAATATCCGGGGTGAATCCATTCATCTCGGAGCAGTTGGATACGGCATTTACGGAGTCATCTATTCCAAAACCGTAATCTGAAAATATCTTTTTATCCAGCCACTCGACAGCTTTCCGCCTATTTGCAAGCGTGAAAATATTCATTTCTTGTATTTGATTTTTTATTTCTGTTTCTGAAGGGATGTCGGATTCAATAAAAATTATATTCTGGTTATTTGGAACATCTTGGTCCCTAAGTGAAACTACAGACTCATCGGCGAGGGCTATCCTGCAAAACAGCATTTTAGCTTGCAGGTTGCCTGAGTTGGAAAAAAGCTCATTCGCCCCAAAGGGGGTCACATACCCGTATAAAAATTCGTCCATAAATTCGTTAGACATTTTTGATTCTGACCTCGCCGACACATAAGAGGCAACACTAACGTAGTGCTGAACTGGGTCCCTGACTATCGAAAATACATCAAACATTTCATTGCTTTCAACAATTGGGTTTTTTGCATAATGCCCGGATACGAAGGGCCTATCTTTCAACGCATCTCCGTCGTACATCAGCGACTGATTATCTCCGTCCCCGGAGTCCGGGAGTATTCTGTTTTTCCCGAACGTCCTATAAAGCGCATCACATACAACCCTTCCTGAAGTTCTTGGTATATGAAGATGGTATATGCGTTGCATTTATATCCGCTTTTCAGATTCAAATAGTTTTGCGTAAAGCTCTACATCTATCCACGTTTTGTTTTCAATGAGCTTTTTGTGCCTTTTACTAACCTTAAAGGGCATTTTCGGCGTACTATTCAGCACTGCTTTGCTAATCTCAATTTTAATATTAAAGTAAGTTTTTAATATTTTGTTTAGTGAATTGACGAGAATCACTCGATTTTCTAAGGTGCCTAAAAGGATATCTTCAGTCCGTTCTCTAACTTCTTCATATGTCTTGGGTTTTTCTAGAAAAACAGTTTTTTGTTCTTCGAATATCAATCCACCGCTTTCACTTAGCCCAATCGGTCCCTCAATTTTGGCAATTTTTGAATAAAGAAAACACGACTGTGGGTTATCACACCCAGACATGCCCTCGAACCTTGAGTGCGTATCGTTGTCGTTATTTATAAAAGCATCAAGAAATTCTTCATCAAAATCTACGCCCGCCTGCTTTGCCGCATACCTAGCCAGACTCAAGTACTGCTCAAGCGGTTCCCTAATCATGGAGAATGTAAATGCGTCACTTAGCACGTTGATTGGATTTCTTCCAAAATGACCACAGATTATGTTGTATTTATCAGCGATGGCTGGGTCAAAAACAAATTCAAAATCACGAGGAAGATAAACCGATGGGGAATTGATAGATTTTGGGTCCGCTGAGCTCTCTAGCAGCTCATACTGCATTTTCATTCCTGAGGTTTTGGGTATATGAAGGAAGTATATTTTCTTACTTTGCATCCATTATTGCCATTTCCATTAAAATTTTGTGTTTCGATGGAACCCAGAAGTGTGGTGATGTAAACCTTACGCCATCGGTAACTTCGGTAACGCCGTGGGCATACATATTTGTGGATGGGAAGAAAACTAATGTTCCAGGCTTTGGCTTCATATGAATATTGTATTTTGGGAAAAAAAGCTCCCCGCCTTCATACTCATCATTGAGATAAATGATTGAGCCGTAGTCAACTATGTAGTTGTATCCAGGCCATCCACCGGCAGTCTCGCCGTCAGCATGAACGTCTTGATATTCGCCTGGATACCACTTCCGTATTCCTGGTTTTGCTTTTTCAAGCTTTCTGCCGAACTTATACTCCACTTCATATTGCACGTTGTCGACATACTGCTGCATGATTGAAAATACTTTTGGTGAATTTTTCTCAATGTATTCAGCCGTGTGAATGCTGTCTGTGCCAAGTTCGCTTCTTGACTCCCAGTGCTCGATGGAGTTGCAGTAGTTGATTATTTCTGCAAGGTGTTCTTGGCTTATGAAATTTTCTTTAACTACTATGTTCGATGGGTCGGCGAATGGAAGACTATCCAAATCAATGTTTCTGTCCCGGAATACCATCCGGACACCTCACTTGAAGCCTGGTCCAAATCCCGGCGGGAAGAATGGTGGGAAGAATGGCGGAAAGAATGGAGGGAAAAATGGGGGGAAGAATGGCGGGAAAAACGGTGGGAAAAACGGCGGGAAAAACGGTGGGAAGTATGGGGGAAAGTACGGCGGCGCAACCGGCGTAACAGAGTTGGAAGCGGCAGAAGTTTGCGAACCGTACGCGTTTGATGCGGTTACCGTAAATGTGTAAGCAGTTCCATTTGTTAGTCCAGTAACGGTAATTGGTGAAGCACCAGAAGCCTGAATTCCACCAGGAGACGAAACTGCCGTAAATGTGGTTGTGCCAGTTCCAGCAGCGCCAGCAGTATACGTTACTGTTGCTTGCGCGTTTCCAGCAGTTGCCGAAACAGAGGTCGGTTGCCCAGGCCTATTTCCAGCAGTCACAGAGTTTGAAGAACCAGATACTGCCGAACCATAAACGGTTGATGCGGAAACAGTAAAGGTATATGCCTGACCAGCCGTTAGGCCTGTAGCTCTAATTGGGCTAGTTCCAGTAAACGTCAACGAACCAGGAGTTGTTGTAACCGTATATGTCGGAGAACCCGTGCCAGTTGCGCCCGGGGTAAATGGGACATCAATAGCTCTATCTACGTTCTGCACAATCACGGCAGTTCCGATTACTGGAGCTGTTGGCTTATTTCCTGCTGTCACGGAATTCGATGGAGCAGAACTAGCCGAACCAAATAGGTTTGATGCAGTAACGGTAAATGTATAAGCGGTTCCCGCGGTCAAACCGGTTACCCGAATTGGGCTTGTTCCAGTTGCGGTAATTCCTTCAGGCGATGACGTCGCGGTAAATGTTGTTAGGCCTGTTCCGGATGCCCCAGCGGTATAGGTAACATCAATTGCTCTGTCTACACCGGAAACAATAGAGGCAGTTCCAATTGTTGGTGCGCCGGGATTTTTGCCAATTGCAACAGAGTCTGTTGTGACGGTGTCAGATGAAACGCCATAATTTGTTGTCGCGACAAGACTGAATGTATAGGATGTTCCTTCAGTAAGACCAGTCAGCGTTATTGGTGAGCTTGATGCAGATGCGCTGACATTTCCAGGGCTAGACGTTGCAATATAGGTTATTGCGTCTTTTCCTATGTATTCAGAAGGGGTAAAAGATACTGAAGCTACCGTACCTACGCCGGTATTTGTCGCAACGACGTTTGTTGGTGTCGTTGGCTTTTTGCCACCACTATCTTTTAGTGCTTCCATGATTTATGCCGAAAGGTCTCCGATGAGCACCCATGTATCTGCCGCTCTTTTTATTAGCGTAGCACCGGACCACTGTGCGCGAAGCTTACGTCCAGGTGTTGCATTGACAGTCACCCCAGAACCCTGAGTAACGGTGCATTGGCCAGCACCTGTCTGGATAATTGTAATGTGCGTTCCAGTTGGGAAAAGAACCGATGAATCTGGTGGGACCGTAAGCGTATTTGCTGTAGCGACACCCATTTCCACAATCTTGTTTCTATCCGAAAGAACCAGCGTGTAACTTGCTGCCTGAGGGTTGGTCAATGGCTCTGCTAATTTATTACGACCTATTCCCGCATCAGAAGATATGTCTCCATCAACAATGGTTCCATCTTCAATCATGTAAGAAGTAATGACTGCCTGGTCAGTAAGAACAACTGCGGTACCAGCAATTTTTTCCTTATTTATTTCGGCACCATTGGCGATATGCGTATCAGAGATTACGTCGTCATCTATTGTTATCACGCCAGAATTCGACATGGTTACATCGCCAGTGATGGCTACTGATGTTGCCACACCAGATGCGTTGTACATTACGATTTTTCCAGCATCGCTGTTCACTAGACGATTAAGGGAAACTGAGTTCTCGGTCAGTGAGGAACCGGCTACAGCTCCAGCTGAAAACATAGCGGACGGTATTGTCACCAACACCCATCCAGAACCGTTGTACGTCCACGTTTTACCCGCACTTACGTGCAAGTCGCCAGATTGAGCGTTTGATGGAAAGTCAATTGCTGGCATGTTTACGCCTGTGCTTCCGTCCAGGACAGACGAGCGAACACGGTTGCTGATGATGCGCCAATATTTCTAGCGACAATATGCAGCGTGTCTGGTCCGTCTGGGTATATACCAGTTGTTGTGAGAGTCGTGCCACCGCCGAGGATTGAGTTGCCAAGGTCTCGAACATCGCCAAGGTCAATCTGGACACCACCGGTGCCACCGACGAAGAAACCACCGGTCACTTCACCGCCATTGACCTGTGCGTCAACGCCTGCGTAATCCGCAATTTGCGCCAAGCTTGACGTAACAGTTGTTGGCTTTGCCCACGTTCTCGATACCGTTGGCACACCATTCAGGATTGCGGTAACAAGAACGTTTGATGTAGCCGAAGTCGTTGTTACGTCGAGGTTCCGTAGAACCAGCTGCATTCTGTTAACGAGTTCTCTCTCACCAAAGAATGCTGAAGTACCGTTATCCGCCGAAGGTGAAACACGTATTGCTAGCAGTGTTTTTGTTGCACCTGCAGCAATGGTTACACCGGTTGTCTGGCCATACGTAAACACGAGCGACTTGTCGTCGTCAAATCTTCCGTCCATGATTGCCGATGTACCCCAGTGGGATATTGAAGGAGCATATGTTGGGAATGCAAGCTCAACACCAACAGGATTCGACGCAGAATACGTGAACGAAAGCGCCGCACTTGTTCCCATTGGGATTGCACTAACTGTTGGGTTTGCGCCAGTTACAGCAGCGCTCAACTTGATGTTGTTCCCAGAAATCTGCTGGATAAATGTTCCGTCTGGCACATCTGTTCCAGTAATTCTCTGACCAACCTGAAGCCCTGCATTTGATGCAACAGTTCCGTCGTTTGCTCCAGCGGCAATGGTTATGGCAAGTGATGGGTTTCCGGTCTGCTGTCTGGTTAGACCAGTAAACGTCGTTGCCGTCTTGCCGGTGTAGTTGATGTATTCGTAACCAGTTGCGGTATTGAATACACAGAGCGTTCCTGTGCTTGGGAATCCGGTAGTAGAACCAACACTCATTGTTGCTGTTTCTGAATCCGACAATGTTCCTGTCAATTGGGTTCTTGGGGGAAGACTGAAACACTCATAACGCGCAGGAAGGTTTCCTGAGCGCATATATGCTTCGGCGTTTGTGTTGTTGTTAACAACCTTATGCGCGTATGTGACCTTTCCGTCTTTTGCGCGCATTCCCCATCGAATGAATCCAGCACCATACCACGAGTAGTCGATATAGAACATCTGCATTCTTGACAGGTCGACGTTGTAGCCGGATGCCCCAGTTCCGTCGAATTTGTCAAGATTCCACTCAGCTTGTGGATATTTAGTGTCTACCGTCTTTGATACCGAAACCATCGTTGACGTGGCACCGCGCCATGCAGGGCTTATGGTCATTTCTGTATTGCTTGCGATATCGGTAATTCTGTAGGACTGGCCTCTGGCAACAATGTAGTTGCCAATTTCCAACTGGCCAGCATATCTTGTTGGGAACGCAGAGCTTGTCTGCGTTACTGTGCATGAGCCGTTGGTGAATGATGATTTTCCAGAAATCTGGAATGTTGATGAACGCTTTACTGCATAAAGAGTTTGACCGTCAAACTCATAAAATACACCGTTTTGGTCATCAAACAAACCGATTCTATTAATATTTCCGTACCAACCAGCGACGGTGATGTAATACGGACCGGAAGCGAGGATGTTGGTCCCAGACGATGTAGCTGGCTGGTACGTAAACGTGTTGTATCCGGTAATCGTGTATACCGAAGTAGTTCCATTGAAGATTGCTTCGTTTGCACCGAATATCGTTATTGTTGAACCAGGGTATAGGTTGTGCTTTTCCTTGGTCTGAACTGTGACGAGGTTTGTCGATGAGTTGTATGTAAGTTGGTCCAGCTGAAGGTCTGGCTTCAGGAGTGTTCCAGAGGACATCTGGATGCCTTTTCCTGACTGATAACGGAAATAACGGCGGGTTTGACGTGCCGCCATTTCGTAGTTCGATGTTCCGTTGTTGGAGAAAATAACACCGCCGTCGAATGGCCTATGTAGGAAGTTTCCAGAAGGCGCCATATAAACCGATGCAGCAGATGCGTTAAGTGTCCCAGTTGGGGCAACTGGCGCATGGTAAACAAACTGTGTTGAGCTGATTATTCTTGATACAAAGTTCGCACCGTTTGGGGGGTTTGAGCCCGATGTTGTTACACCAGTAACAGCTACTTCGTTTCCGATTGAAAGACCATGAGGAACTGTTGTTGTTACTGTTATCGCATTACCGGAATATGACATCGTTGGCGCACCGCCAATTTTCGCATTCGTGAAAATCGTTCCAGTAAAAATTGCTGTTTTGTTGGAGTCAAAAATTGACGTCAATGCACCAGTATTTACCGCTTTACCGGTATAGGTGAAGGACGTATTTGTCGTGACAGACTCAATAAGATATGCACCGTTGGCAATCGATAGCTGGGTGTCTCGTACGGTTATCGGAGTACCAACAGCAAGTCCAGTTGTGTCTGTCAGCGATACGGTAACAGTTCTGGATGAAGTATTCATCGTAATCGCACTAATTGTCGTAACTGGCGTAGCGGCATCGTAAATAAACGGTCTTGCTCCAACGGTTGTCAAGTTTTCCCACTTGGAAATCTGCGTACCGTATTCAAAGTCGGTGTCAATCAGCGACTGTGGCTGGGATACGCGGAACTTCTGTACTGGGTCGTACAGCACTTCCTCTGGGGTAATCGGCGTCAAGCCAGGAGGTATTTGATTAAGACCCATTACGCTATCTCCATCCCGCTGATGTGGAATTTAATATCAGTTGAGTTTGCATTTCCGGTAATTGTGTCGCCAGCCGTAAGAACCTGCTTTAGGTCAAGCGAAATAACCGAATTTCCTGGTATCTCCAGGGTTGGAACAAGAGGAATTCCGTCAAGATTGAGCGAGTATGTTCCTCCAGCTACGGCGTTGTTGGCTACAACAACATTGGTTACGACAGTGGTCGTCAGGGACGGCACGGTGTACAGCGTTGTCGCCGGGGTAGTGTAAACAGTTGCAGCGCCCCTGAATAGGACCTTAGCTGTATTAGCCATTTATTGCTCCAGTCATTTAGAACGCTCCCATGATAGACGCTACGTTGACGTCGTCGGTGCTAGTCGAGCGAGATACAAGCACCCATGAACCGCTGTAATACACAAATACTTCGTTTGTCGTGTTTTTAAACCAGAACTGTCCATTGGCCGGATTTTCTGGAGCACTTGAGCCCACCACTGCACCAATTCCAGAAGCGCCAATTTCAACCCAGTACCCGTCGTAGTAAACGAACGTAATTGCAGAGTCTGTCTCAAACCAGAAGTCTCCAGCGTCCGGGTTCTCAGGCGGCGTCTGACTCATGTACATCACGGCACCAGCCGCAATTATGTGGTAATTAGTTCCGTCGTTTGTTGCTTCCCATCTATCCTGGGTCTCGTTCCATCTAATTTCGACGCTCGCACTTGAGCCTCTGTCAATAACTATTGAACCGTCAACAGTTGGCGCACCAGTTGTTCCAGCATTAAGAACAATCTTGCTATCCGAAACGTTAAGTTCTGCTTGGTTTGTTGATTGTTGGTTTGTGGCAAACAGGTTCGTAACAACCAATGTATCGAACTGAACACAAGCGCTTGTTCCGACATCTTGAGGAATCGAAATAGTTGGGGTTGCGGCCTCTCCGGAGTTGTCAATGATTGTTATTCCGGTTCCAGCAATCAGATTGGCTACGTAGTTTCCAGTCGTATCGGTTCCCATGACGACCGAATTTGGCTGGATTGCAGTTGTCATCGTTGCATTTCCCAGGTCGGTAAATGTCACCGAGCCAGATACGTCACCAGAAAGAGTCAGTATTGGGGAAACACCAGTTATAACTGGACTTGTTAGTGTCTTGTTCGACAGCGTATCTGTGGTGTCAGTTCCAACAAGCGTCGTTGTGGCATCCGGGAACGAAATAACTCTATCCGCAGTCGGATTAGCAAATGTTATGACTGTTTCGAATTCATCTGGCGTTGAGCCTTCAAAAGTAATTCCGCCGCCGAACTTTACTTCAGGGCTACCAGACGATATCGAAGACGATGGCGTAAGAACAGGCGTATACCTGAATTGGGTTGCTGAAGTGATTTGAGCAACCACAAAGCTTCCGTTGTATCCTTCTTGTGTCGCACCAGAAACGAATACCCTTGCACCGACATATAACCCATGCTCGGTAAGTGTATTAACTGTGACAAGATTGGTTCCAGCGTTGTAGCTGAGGTTTCCATTTACAGTTAGGTTTGTATTTCCAATAGATAGTCCAGCAAACTGCGGAGAATCACCAGAGCCAACAGATTGACCAATACTTATAGTTGGTGTTCCTGCTTCCTGTGCGACGCCGTTTGTCAGCGACACGCCAGTTCCGGCTATGACCGAGGCAACATAGTTTCCGCTCGTATCGGTATTGAGGTCAACTAAATCAGGAACCCATTCCGTTCCATTCCATTTGAGGAATTGACCAGAAGTCGCCACTGAAGCAGATACATCAGAAAGAGAACCGAGTGGATGGTTAGAGATGCTTGTAACCGTCGCGGCATTTCCAGAAATACTGCCATCAACAGAACCGGTTACGTTTCCAAGAAGATTTCCAGTTACGTTTCCAAGTACGTTTCCTGTTAGATTTCCGAGAACGTTTCCGCTAACGCTTCCAGTGACATCACCAATCACATTTCCGGTTAGGTTTCCAGTTACATCGCCAACATGGAGACCAGTTGTTTGTCCGTCGAGCGTTCCAATAACGTCTCCGGTCAGCGTCCCATAGAAGCTGCCGCTAGCGCTGCCATCAAATCCGCCATAAACAATTCCGGTTAAATCACCGAAGACATTTCCAGTGTGGGTTCCGATTAGGTTTCCGTGGAATTCCGAGGCATATACGTTGCTATTTGCCGTAATATTTTCAAAGAACGTAGGGTTGAGAAGGTCTGCCTTTTCATTTAGCTGCGATTGGATATTCGCGCTAGCGCTGTTCAGGTATTCAAGCTGTTGTTTTGTTGTGCCGAGCTCAAAAAGCTTATTAAGGTCTGAAGATGTAGCCTGCAATCCGGTTATATCTGATGTACCAAGACTTATTGATTGCGAGCCATCAAATGACTGACCACCAATATTGACTGGCGTTTGGAGAGCCCTTGCCTCTTCTGCGATACCATTTAGATATCCAGTGATTCCAGCGAATGTTACGCTTGCACTGGGAGCAACATCTTGGCCAATTGATAGTTGATTTCCGTTCTTAGTAATACCCGTTCCGGCAAGAATTGGAGCGGTACCAGAAAATTGGGTAAAAGATATTGCATCAGTTCCAATTACGTGAGCACCGTCTGTTCCAGTTCCTGTTGTATAAATAAGGAATCCCTGGTTTGCGTTTGTCGCACCCTGAGATACGTAGATGGCATCTCCAGCATGTGGGCTTGCAAAGAATGTGCTTCCATCGAAGTCGTCCGCACGAGTTAGCACCCATGCTGCAGAAATGCTTCCCTGGTTTGTAACTACATAGATTCCGTTGTGGATAGCATTTGCTTGATTTTTTACAAGAATTCTATTTCCGGTTGAGGCGTTTGTTCCGTCAACAACAAGTCTCGCGCTTGCACTGGCTGTGAGTGTTGCGCCAATTCCATCACCGCTATTGTCATATGTTGGCGTATTTGGAAGTGCTGCAGCAGTGGCGAGATATGCAAACTCGTGCCAGTTGATTGATGCTGCTATTCCGTCGACATAAGCCTTTGTTGCAACATGCTTGTCGTCTACTGGCAGATTGTTGACAGTTACTTGAGCAAAAGTCGGGGAAGCAGTTGTAGCAACGCTCTGAGGAATAGAAATTGTTGGGGTTGAGCCAGAACCAGAGTTCCCCGTTATCGTCAAACCCGTCCCGGCAATAAGGGATTCGACATAGTCGATGGTTTCTAGCGAACCATAAAAATAATTTAACTCAGTCCAACTTGATGACCCATCGCCAAGCTTTATTTTTCCAGTGTCTGATTCAAGGCCAATTTCACCCGCAGATAGGACGGGGTCAACAGATGTCCATGTAGCTGCAAGGTCGCGACGGAATAGAATCTTCTTGTAAGCCATTAAGCGTTTCCTCCGTCAGCAGTTGACGTTTCATCTTCGATTTCCGTTGCGGAAAAACCGCCATCAATTATTGCATACTGGATTCTCTTCCAGAATGAACCGTTCCATGACCATGCCTTTCCAGCGACAACAAACTCGTCATCTATTGACGGTGATGGAGGAAAGGTAATTGCCATATCGGCAATTATCCCACATTCTACTCGACAACAGTTTCAAGTCTCCCGGCTTCCATTAGCTTTTTTGAAAATGTGTTTAGCCCGTGAATTAAGCCGAGTGGTTCCGGAATATTTAGCTCAATACAAATTTCAACTAGCTTTCCATCTCTTATTTCTGTCCAAGCATCAATCATTGCTTGAGCGCCAGACTTGCCTTTTACGTGATACCTGTCAGATATGAGCTGAATTAGCTCGTCGTCGTAATTCCACGTTTTCATTGTCATAACCCAAAATCTACTATGAAGATGTGTCTGTGGAGTTCAGCTTTCTTTCTTCGATAGTTCTTTTTGCAAACTTGTTAACAAAATTTGCTGCAGATTCAGTTGTCTCAGCGTCCGACCAACTATCCGTAAACGAAAACTGTCTTTGGTATTCCTGTTCGTAATCTGCAAGTATCAATTTTCCTAGTCTCGTCATTACCCCTTGGCGCTGGTAGTCTGGGTGAGTCATGGCTATCCATGGCTTTCTAACCCCGTTCATCATGTAGTTAATAACAACTGCAAGTAGTAGACCGTCGTCCCCTCTAAGCATGTTAAAGGTAAACGGCATTGGTTGTCCACCATTTATTGATGGCCACGAAAATACGCGCACCCTCTTATGAAAACCCGGCTCACCATATTCGCCAAGAAGATTTTCTAACGTAAGCCAATCTGCGAAATAATCAATCTCCGTGCTGGGCGATATATCTTGCCAATTGTTGTCAGTCATAGTAAAATCTTATCAAATACATCCGCATTCACCCTTGAGGCATATTGGGGTGCACGGAGGCGGAGCCGGCGGTTCTGCCGGTGGCGGAGCTGGTGGCGGAGCTGGTGTGCCACCGCCGCCCTGTGATGCCACGTATCCGCAGTATCCATCAACATACTGACCGTTATACCCACCTGTCCCAGGACAGGTCTGCGAGCAACCACAGTCATAGTAGTCATAGCGCATAGCTCCGTCACATGTGTACGCGATAAATGCGCAACCGCTTGGATACGGTCCAGGAGAGCAAGAACATGGCGGAGGAGCTGGTGGGGCTGGTGGAGAAACATTTGTTGTTTCAGAAAAGTACGCTGCATCAGAGTTTGCCCACCCCGGCTTTGACACATAAACATATGTGTATCGATTTACGTTTTCGCCAAGACCAGTCCAGCCCTGACACTCACCAGTGGTGTCATTTGGAGCTGCGTTGTAGTCATAGTAGTTATACGTATAAGAAGCGTCATAGTTTGTGTAGCAAATCGGAATTGTTGAAGTTGTTTCGGCAATGTCGCCTGTTGGTGTTGGGAGCTTCCCGAACAACGGAGTGGCAGAATTTGAAACTGTCGAAAAACTTCCTGTGCCTATCAGATTGACCGCAGCAACCCGAAAGACATAAGCTGTTCCGTTATTCAGCCCAGTAACAACAATTGATGTCGCATTTGAAGGAGCGTGGTTGAATGTTGTCCACGAATTGCCGCCATCGCTGGAGTACTGGACAACATAATCAGTTATTGCTGTACCAATTGATAGTGGTGCGCTCCATGACAAAGAGGCTGTTGTGTTGCCGTATGTCGCAGGAAGGCTCGCTGTTGGTGCATTCGGATTTAGTGGGAATGTAAATAACGACCTAAACCTTCGCCCAGAACCAGCCGAGAATGAATTAAAAATTGGCATGTTTATGCGAACTTCGACTGGCTCGCAAACACTGTATATGCCGGAGCAGATGAAGTCTTAACAACGGTAAATGAATAGACATCAATCGAATTCGTATTCCCTGATGTTGGAGTTACTCCATTTTGCCACTTTGGTGTAACCGAGCTTCCATCAATTTGGAATGCGGTTGGATAATAAGCTGTTCCACCGTTTGTTACCAAAAATGACATTGTTGCAACATCGTTAACGGCAAGCAGGGAATTGAGAGTTGTGGAACCATCTCCACGAAGATTCATGGTCCAGTTTCCTGTTGCGTTTGACGTGTAATACAGGGTTGAATTTGTCTTATAGTCCAAATTAACTGTCGACGTTGCAGCGCTTGCAGATACGGTTGCAGTCTCAATAACCCTGTCAAATTTTATTGATGCGAACTGAACATCGCTACTTGTAGAAACCGCTTGACCAATAGCAATCGTTGGAGTTGCGCTTTCGCCTGAGTTATTAGTAATTGTTACACCGGTTCCCTGAACTAGTGACTGAACATAGCTTCCAGTTGTATCTGTTCCAAGGTCAATCGAATCGTTGACCCACGCCGTTCCGTTCCACTTCAGGTAATCTCCAGATACGGCAGCAGAAGCGGACACGTCGCCTATGTCGCTAAGGGCGCTAATTGTTACAGCAGAAACATCGAGCGTTGTTGCGATATCTTCGTAGTTCGAGCCGTCTGTAGTTATCTCCCATTTGTCGGATGTTTCATTCCATCTCAATGAAACATTTGCTGACGAACCTCTCTCGACTTCTATTCCAGCATCTTGCGTTGGTGCTCCAGTTGCGTTGCTATTGAGTAGAACAACATTGTCTTCGATTGTTAGTTCTGTTGTATTGATTGATGTTGTTGTTCCAGAAACAGTTAGGTCTCCACTAACAATCAGATTTGCAAACGTAACCGATGCGCTTGTTCCAACATCCTGTCCAATAGCAATTGTTGGAGTTGCTCCTTCGCCTGAGTTATTGGTAACCGTGACGCCGGTTCCGGCAACAAGGTTTTGAACATAGCTGCCGACAGTATCAGTTCCCAGATTGATTTGGTCGTTTATCCAGACCATCGATGCGCTATTCCACATCAATACGTCTTTGTCTAACTTGCCGTTTGTTTTTACATCGTGGAGTTCGTTTAATTCATAACCATTTTGCGTAGCGACGTACGCAATGCCGTTATTTGTTGCGCGCACCACGACACCAATAAAAACCATATGAGTTGGCGCTGTTGGTTTTGTTGTTGTTACTTGACCATTTGTACCTAGCCACAAAGCTTCACCAACGTTGTAGGCCGAAAGGTTGATTCCATCGACATAGCCACGAGTAATTACTGGTCCGTTTTGGTTTGGCGCAATAGAAGCACCAACCAGACCAATCGTCTTGGAGGATGTTGCCTCGGTTGTATTGTCAGCACGCTTAACTGAAGCGTGGTCGCCATTGCCGCCGAATAGGTATACGGCCTCTCCGGATTGAAGCGTTGTTGCCTCAGCGTTTCTTACGTAAGAAGCAAGAGGGATGTGACTATTAACCCAATTCGTACCGTTATAACTTAAGCCCTGGAACTCCTCGGGGTTCGTAATCACGACGCCACCAAGTTCAGTAATCGCAACACTCGCGGTATTTACAGTTGTAAAAAGATTTATATTTGATGTTCCGTCGAATGACGCAGAACCAGAAACATCTCCACTGAGTTCAATAATTCTTGCAGTTTCAAGAGATGTTGCTGTATCTGAATTACCGGTAACGTCACCAACTAGGTTGGCGGTTACGTTTGCAAATGTCACAGAAGCAGATGTTCCAACTGGCTGGCCTATCGCAATTGTTGGACTTGAACCTTCTCCCGGTGTATGTGTAACCGAAATTCCAGTACCAGCTGTAATGTCGCTAACATAATTACCACTGGTGTCAGTCCCCAGGGCAACAGAATTTGGCTGGATTGTTGCAACCATAGAAACATTTTGCGAGCCATCGAATGAGAACGAACCAGACACATCTCCAGACAAAGAAATAGTACGTGGAGACTGTAGGGCAGAAGCAGTAGAGGCATTGCCAGAAATGAGAGTCGTAACTAACGAAACATTTTGCGAACCGTCGAATGCGACTGAACCAGAAACATCACCACTAAGAGAAATGGCGCGAGCATTTTCTAGGTATTGTGCTGTAAGAACAGTTCCGTTTTCCCATTCTGTTCCGTTATAAACAAGCGTCTGTCCGTAGAGCGGGTCATCAATCAGCACGTCTACGAGTTCGTAGAGTTCCTGAACTCCAGCACTCGTATCGGTCATCTGGACCCAGGCACCCGAGTAGTACGTATAGAGCTCTAGTTCAACTGAGTTGTACCAAAGGTCCCCTTCTTCTACCTCGTCATTTGGCGGTGTATCAGAAACAGTAAGGAAATGAATGGTTTCATTCACCCAGGCCGAAGCTGAACTGTTATATGTTAGAAAGTCACCACCCTCAACGCTTGTAATCGTGACATCACCAATATCGTTGAGGCTGTTAATTGTCGGTATCGATGCCCACTCAACGCCGGCAGAAGCCGAGGTGCTTGCCTTTAGAAAGTATCCGTTTGGACCAACCCCGAGTCGCAGGAGATTTGTTCCATCAGTAGTGAGCAGGTCGCCTTTGGTGGTGAGTTTGCTTACCAGCTCATTGGCTTCGTCTGCATCATTCGCCGTAAAAACTGGATAGATGACAGAACCAATTGGGTGCTCAGAAGCAGTAGTGTCGTCCTGGGCCCTTACCAGCGTAAGTGTTGAACCCGAAATAGTTGCTAAACATTTTTCTTCATAAATAGAAGATGGATTGATTACCACATAAAACGGGATGCCGGCAATGGATGGCCATCCAGTTGTTGCTGCAATGTCAACAGTTGTGCCAACGTTCGTCAGCAGCGTTGTTGTCGTCGTGTTGCGCGCTGCACCCGAATATTGTTTGCGTGTAAATGCTGCCATGATTACTCCTATTTTACTTCATATCAACTAATGAGAGCCTGAATACCCCAGTATCCAGCTGTAATTCCCTGGATTGGGTCTGCGTCATAACTTGCTGTTTCGCTTGAATGGCCTGTTCCACTCGCGGTTCTCGGCGCGGTATGTAGGCCGACTGCTTCGTCGCCTGCAGTTGCTCCGCCAAATCCAGTTGCGGTAAGAGGTACTGTTCTGTCTTCTGTCGTTGATTGTGAACTCTGGCCACTGCCTGATGCAGTTGCATAAACTGTTCGCAATTGTGTAAGAGATTCTGAACCGAATCCATTTCCGATTGCGCTTCTTGGTGCCGTATGAAGACCATTGGCGACATCACTAGCCGTTGCCCCACCTGATGCTGTTGCCGAAACTGGAACAGTGCGTATTTCGCTTGTTGACTGCGAACTCTGTCCACTTGCTGATGCGGTTCTGATATGAGAATGAAGTCCAACTGCAGTATCCGATGCAGTCGCAGAACCAGAGCCATACGCGGTTCTGATATTTGAATACAAGGTTGTATTGCTTGATGTTCCAGCTCCAGAGCCAGATGCTGTTCTATAAAGAATCTTGAATTCATCAGTTGTTTGGCTGCTTGTTCCATCGCCAGCTGCAGTCCTCGGCGCGGTGTGTAGACCAATCGAAGACTCAGAGCCGCTGCCCGATGCGCTCGCTGTTCTGACTGGCGTCTTGAACGACAACGAGTTTTGCGTTCCATCTCCAGAACCGTTGGCCGAGCGTGGCGCAGTATGAAGACCAATCGACTGGTCTCCAGCTGTTGCCGAACCGGAACCATATGCGGTCCTGAGATTCGAGTACAAAACAGAGTTGTTCGACGTGCCACTTCCTGAACCAAGTGCAGTTCGGATAAACGTTGTAACAATAGATGTCGAAGAATTTCCAATTCCTGTGCCTGAAGCATCTCTTGGTGCAGTGTGTAGGCCGTTTGCAGTTTCTGCGCCCTGGCCGTTTGCTGTAGCCGTTCTAACCCCAGTCTTGACAGAAGATGAAACAGATGAGCCAAGCCCATCACCACTTGCCGACCTTGGCGCAGTATGAAGACCAATCGCTTCATCGCCAGCGGTCGCACCACCGTCCCCGTATGCGGTTCTGAGTTTTCCGTATCTAAATGAAGCCAATGAATCGGACTGCCCAAGAGCGGAACCGGTTCTATGAACCGTTCGCAATTCATTGGATGTAGAAGAACCGACACCATTGGCAGATGCAGTTCTGAAGAATGTTGCTTTTTCTTCAGATACGGATGAACCTGCCCCATCAGCAGTTGCTGCTCTTGGCGCAGTGTGCAGTCCTGTCGCTGTATCTCCGGCGGTAGCGGAACCAGAACCATATGCGGTTCTAAGATTTGAATGAACAATTGCGTTATTTGAGGTTCCGTTTCCAGATGCAGACGCAGTTCTGAGGTGCGAGAGGAGTTGCGAAACTGACGAATCGCCAGAACCAGAGGCAGTAGCAGCTCTTGGTGCTGTGTGTAGGCCTGTTGCAAGTTCTGAACCGCTGCCAGCAGCGCTCGCTGTTCTGACCGGAGTCTTGAACGAAGATGAATTTTCTGAACCGCTTCCAGAGGCACTAGCGGTTCTGAGGCTTGAGTGGAGGATAAGTGCAGTGTCGCCTGCAGTTGCAGAACCAGAACCGTAAGCGGTTCTGAGATTAGAGTGGACAATTGAGTTGTTTGAAGTTCCAGAGCCAGTTGCCGAACCAGTTCTTAGATGTGTATGTAGGGCGAGAACAAACGAGTCGCCATTTCCTGAACCAGTGACACTTCTCGGAGAAATAATGAGTCGTACTGCGGACTCACTTGATTGACCAAATGCGCTTGCTGTTCTTGGCGAAGTATGTAGGCCAATGGCGATTGAATCGCTTGTTGCTGAACCAGTTGCAGAAACAACAGATGTTCTGACCCTTGTGGAAGACTCACTTGATGTTCCAGAGCTAGATGCACTTCTTGGCGCGGTGTGTAGACCAATTGCCAAATCACCGGCCGTGGCGCCACCGGTAGCTGTGCCAGACCTGAGAAACGTAATAACTTCGCTGAGGTTGGATGAAGAGCCTGTTGCGCTTCCAGATGCAGTTCTTGGCGAAGTATGTAGGCCGTCGGCAGCGCTATTTCCGTTTGCGGAAGCAGACGCTTGACGTGGAGCAGTGTGGAGTCCAATCGCTTGGTCTCCAGCTGTTGCGGAGCCAGAACCAGTTGCGCCACGTGGCGATACATGGAGCGAGACAACTGTATGGCTGGATATGCCGGAAGCTGAAGCAGTTCTTGGAACCGTATGAAGTTGTAATACGGAAGAAGAACCACTGCCAGCAGCGGAGGCACTCTCCGATACTGTTTTGAATCCTACATAGAACGACGAGGTCCCTCGGAACGGTTCCGAGAAACCAATTATCTCTTGTTCATCCATGAGGGGTTACTCCCCTCTGGCTTACTCGAGTGTCAGCGTAAGTGATGTGATTTCGAACGTGTCGCCAGCAGTTACTGAAGCGTTCGCAGAAAGAGCACCGTACCAGAGGCAGTTTCCAGCAGTTGAGTTATCCCACAGCGACCAGTGCGAGTATGTCTCTGTTGCAGCAACGAGCGTCCACTCAACTGTTGCGGTTGATGTCTTTGAGCCACCGCTTGCAGCATTGAAAGAAACTGCCTTGCGAGTTGTTTCAGTTGCTGGGTTGCCAGTTCCGTTTTCGCCTGGGTCACCAACGTGAAGCTTGAGATAAGTAGCTGAAGCCGAGTATGCAGAACCCGCACCGTCCAAGGTATCGAGTAGCTCGTTTTCTAGGAAGTTTGAAATTGTCATGTGATTGATACCTTTTTGCTAGGGACCGGTTAATACCGCTTGCTACAAGAATACACCTAAGGCGTGAACTCTATTTGAACTGATAGGTCGCTCCCTGGGTTTAACGAGCCAATTTGGTCAATGTCAACTGTTAAATAATCGCCAGTTGTCAACTCTGTAACGTTTGGCGTTGAAGTTGAGACAAGAGTTTGTCCTGCAAAAATTTTTGGCCTGCTCGTCTGGGTGGTAAATATTGTGGTTCCGTTTTTGTTCACGTCTATCACCAGGTCAGACCCAGTCGGTGCGGTGCCAACCGAAGCCCTTACGTTCCCGATGGTTATTGGGCCAGGAATGTAAAATTTTGCTCTTCCCGTTCCAGTGCTCAATGTCCCCGGAACAGTGAATACCTGAACTTGATACGTAAACTGCTGAACACCGGGTGCGCGTGTCGTAGTAACAAGAACTCGGTTTGGGATTTCAGTTGTGATTACTTGGACTACGTTTTCGCCTGTCATCGCGTCACCTCTTGTGAAAGAATGAAGTCACCCTGCAGTATTCTGTCTACTTCGTTTGTTGGCGAGATTATTTCAATGTCGTAAACACCAGACATGGTTATTGCTCGGGTGTCCTCAGCCCTTATAAATAGGGTTATCGTTCCATCCTCCGGGTCTGGGTTGCCGAGCGTAATTCTATTTGTAGCAAGATTCTGAGTCGTCAGTTCGGTAATTGTTGTCGCCGACTCCATGTACTTTCTGACCTGCATTCTCGCGGTATACCCGGTGAGGTCCCACGGAAGAAACTCTGGGCACACCTCAGCTCCGCCGCACCCATTGGCGTAGTCAGGATTTGTGTACTGCAGCGTCAATTGAAGGTCAAAAGTTGACCCCTGCTGACAAGTGATGTTGTATCTTCCCGCGACCATTGACACGGCTTTCTCCAATCATTGACCTACAAGATTGTAGATGAGAACACGCCGGGCTGGTCGGCAATCCGCCTTACAAAACTGAAGCGGAGTCCTTATTTGGTCCAACCTTCTTGAGACCCATGCTCATTGCAACTGAAAGCGCTACAGCAACAACACCAACCTTGAGGTTTGAGGTATTAACCAGGCCATCAAAGTCTGCGCCAGTTGCCAGCCATGAGCCAAGGTAACCCTGGGCAAATGTTCTTGCCGCTCTCTCAACAACGTCTTTTAGGAATTTCTGGTCCACTACGCTCTCCAATCTGTGCGTGAATAGTAAAACAATAATATCATATGTATTTTTTTATTATTCCAGTGGGCCAGACATTGCTCTGATTTGGATGCAGTTTAAATTAACATCTTTAAAGCAATCATGAAAAAACCACAAAAACCAACCATTGCATTCCTGACTCACGACTGGTCTTGGGGCACAGACCCCTTGCAGCCAAACGGTTGCGCTTGGTATAGGTGCAAACTTCCTGCTGATGAGCTGAATAAACGAGGGTGGTTTGCCTCGGTTGGATTTCCTGGGTTCACAACCCAGCGCGGTTTTGGGATGTTGGTAGAAGGAAATAAAGCCGTTCATGGGTGGGACATCATTGTTTTTAAATTATTAATGCAGCAAGAAGTTCTTGATGCGATACCAGTTGCGCAGGCAATGGGGCAAAAAATAGTTGTAGATGTTGATGACTGGTTTGACGGTCTTTCCGAATCAAACCGAGCATTTGAATCAACTCACCCAGAAAAAAATCCCAAATCGAATCGTGAAATATATTCAAAAATAATTCTTGCCGCAGATGCCGTAATAACTTCAACACCGTTTCTATTTGATTATTACGCACAAAAACGAGACAATGTTTTTCTTGTCCGCAACGGGATTGACCTGCCAAGATGGCCGAAAAAAATATATCGTCCAAACAAGAAAACCAAAGTCGGGTGGGTTGGGGCGACGCACTGGCGCTCCAATGACCTAGAGCAACTATCTCCATTTTTGGGACAATATTTAGAATTGCGAAATCTCGGTTTCCACCATTCTGGGCACAGCGCCACGGCACCACGTGCAAATCAAATGTTCGGCATTCCAGATGCGATAACCAAAATGTCGCCAATGGTGCCGATTCTTTCCTACCCAAGCTTGTTTCAGCACATAGATATTGGGCTGATACCGCTAAACAATATTCCCTTCAATCATGCAAAGTCGTTCATTAAGGGCCTCGAGTATGCGGCGGCCGGAGTTCCGTTCGTGTCTTCCTACTCCCCGGAATACAAATTGCTATCAGAACAGGGAATAGGAAGAGTTGCCTATTCGCAATCAGAGTGGGTTTACCATTTAGATGAACTGCTTGACCCAAGAATGCGAAAAGACGAAATAGAAGAAAATTATGAAGTACTCAACAACTTCACGATGGAAAAACGCGGCGATGATTGGCACGAAACATTCAAGGTAATTTTGGAGAAAATATGAGCATGGCAGAACAACTTGAACAGCAGTATGTGGACTTAACAGTCCCCGCCCCCGAACCTGGTCCGGCGGACTGGAACGATAACGGCTTCGTAATTAAAAAAGGCCTTATACCAGAACAGCTGATGGAAGATTACGAAGCATGTTGGATTGAGAATAACGCAGAATATGTAGATGGTCAGTTTTCGATGACACGTCCAGGTGGATGGCCAGACTGCACCCCGTATCGACGACATCCAGAAGTGATGAATATTCTCACCTATAAGGGAATAAACGACACGATGGAAGAACTGATTGGTGAACCTGCGGCAGTACACCTCAACCTAACTGGATGGGTCACAACAACACGGAACTGGCATCAAGATACATATCTAAACCCGCCACATGTTGGAGATTTTTATGTTGCGATATGGATTGCCCTGGAAACAATCAATCCGGCTTCTGGGCCGTTCCAGCTGATACCAGGCTCGCATCGCTGGCCAACAGTGACGCGCGAAAAAATTCTTGCTGCACTTCCGCCAGAAAAACGCGATTTCCGCTGGCCGACATACAGTGAAGAAATTTTAACCCCAGTGTTCACTCACCAAATAGAAAAACGTAATGCGGAAGTGCTCACATACCTCCCGGAGCGTGGTGATGTTTTGTTTTGGCATGGACGACTCTTGCATCGTGGCTCACTGCCAACCCAGCCAGGGACGATTCGCAAATCGGTTATTGCTCATTACTCAGGAATAAATCATAGAAGCGACATGCCAACAGCCGAACGCCACGGTGATGGATGGTTCTTTCCAATTGATGGCGGGAACGTAGGTCGATGATGAATTTTCTTAATGCTGGATGCGGAACCCATTATGCAAAAGGATGGGTCAATACTGATACTTGGGTAACGGAAGACACAAAGCCCGATGTTCGGGTAGAACCCGGGAAGCCATACCCATTTGACGACAATCATTTTGATGCAGTTTTCCTTGGACATGTCCTGGAACACATACCGTGGAGAGAAGTTCCTGCATTCATCGAGGACATGAAGCGCGTTGCTAAGCCCGGCTCGCCATTTCTCGTATGTGGTCCAGATGTAAGACGAACAATTAAACGCTGGGCGCAGGGCCAAGAACCATGGGAGATGGTCCTATCCGTAATGGAACATTTGGACGTAGAGGACCATAATGTCCCTGGCCTCGAGTGGTGGGATGGAGCACATCACCACTGGAATTGCCACCACGACAGAGTGTGGAAACTTCTCTCTACTGCAGGTTTCGTTGAAATGCAAGATGTTTTTGACGTTATCCCTAAAAATCCACTTGGTTCCGGATGGAATAATGATGGGATTAAGTGGCCGGTCGTTGGCCATTGGCACTGGCATTTTGCAATTCTCTGCAAATCGCCATCAAGGTGACGGCAAATTAAGACAAATACATTACTTGTCGTTTAGATAGTAATCAATATCGACACTTATCGCCTCTAGCGAGATATCTATCCCTCGTCTTTGCTCTGCTGTCGGCCAACTTGTCTTTTGTCCCTCTGGGGTTGGCTCCTGGTTTTCTTGTGGAGTGTTTACCGGGTTCCAGTCACGTTTTCCGTTTTCTTGATATTTTTCCTTCACCCATGGAAATGTCGCTCCAATAAAATCACGCTCGCCCAAAAGAAAACCATTTGCGTATCGCTTTACTCTTGTGCCAGTTCTATCTATAAGGAATTTCTCAAAATTCCCCCTGAGCGGCGGGAAAGTTTTCTTCCCCTCTATGTTTATCGGCTCGCGCTCTGACCATGGAACTTCTTCTGCGTGATATGGCAAACCGTTTTCTGGATTTATCTCTGCGTCATAAGCTCCGGTCAAGTAGTACCACAGCTTGTGTTGGTCCTGCTCCTTGACTAAGCCAGGAACAAAGTTTGGGTCGTATCTGTGTTTGTCGTATCTGCCGTTTGTAAGTTCAGAAAACTCATACGTGACACCGAAATGCTGGGTGGCGTACTGCTGGGCAACTTCGCCAGGGGTAATGCTTAAGTTATTTGCGTCTATGTAGGATTTAATTCCATTTTGAAATTCTGGGTATCCATGGCAGGTGAAGTCATCAACAACTACTGCCAAAATATCAAAATCGTCTTCGTTCTTATACTTCTGGTTCAATTCTTCTAAAACTGAGTGCTGTGGGATATTCCCGCAGCCGGCCGCAACATTGAAAATGAGAGTTACTTTTCCCTTTCTTTTTGACAGCAAGTCACTTCTCTTGCCATCAGCAGACCTCAATTCCAAATCATAAATCGAAACCGGGAGTGTTTTGCCAAATTCGTTGTAGGACATCACAACATTCTACACGAGATGGAAATATCGATTTCATTAATCCAAAATTTAAAACCTTTAAATAATGCCTCGTGGTAAAATTGTTTTGATTTTTTGGAGGTTGGATGCCAAAAACGCTATTTCGCGTACGTACAGCTGCATGCCTGGTGTCATTAGTTTCATTAATACTGCTCTTTGTGCCGCTTGGCGCGCAGGCAGCAGATGGGAGCAAGCTTGTTTTTGCTTACCAGCAAGCAACGGTTTCACAGGATGTTGGTGTTTCTTCAGTAATTGCGGGCGGCAGCACCCTTACTGCAACAGTTTCTGCGGCAGAAGTTCAAGACTGGAAAGCGTCATCCGACACTCTCGCTGTTGGGATACAACTTCTTGGCTCTGGGGGCGGGAGTATTTATTCGCACAATACCGGATTCATAACCCTGACCGATGGTGGAGTGTTTAACGACTACTCAATCAGCGTTACCGCCGCAGGCGTAGGTGCCGGATGGAATAGCGTCGCGACGGCTCGAATTTTCATTATTGGTGGAGACGGTGAATTTTGGGCAGGAAACTATGGGACCCAGGTTGAGTCGGCATCACTAAAGCTTGATGGAACAGAGCTTCTCAGCAATACGGAATTCATAACAAATTCTGGATGGTCTTCTTCGCTTGGGTGGAGTACGTGTTCTGCCAACTCCGGATACCAGCCGTGCATTGGAATAAGTGCTGTTCAAATAAATAATGCTTCTACAACAACTACAAGTACTACCACTACTTCGACCACTACGACTACCACCACTCTGCCCCCCGCTCCGTTGGATGGTTCTGCTTGCGCCGAGTCTTTCGTATCTTCAGATTTTGCATATGGCGGAGTGGCAAGCAATACCAGCGGAACCGTACAGTTAACCCCAGCTTCTGGTAATCAATTTGGCGCAATTTGGAATAAAGAGCGAGTCGACGTGTCGCAGGACATGTGTATTCGCGGCGAACTTTATCTTGGAAATAACGATGGTGGTGCTGATGGTCTTGCGCTGGTCATTCAGCCAAACTCTGTCGCTGCCGGAAGCACTGGTGGTGGGCTTGGATACGCCGGAATAACTCCCTCATTTGCCGTTGAGTTCGACACTTGGCCCAATAGTGGCGACATGTACAACGACCATTCTGCGCTTGTTTTGAATGGCTCAACAACGGCCCACACAACATGGACCAACCCAGTTGACCTGGGGGACATTGAAGACGGACAGTGGAGAACCTTCAAGTTCTATTGGGATGCAACTGGACAAGACGTCACCGTCTTTTACGACACGAATGCTGATGGAGATACCACGGATAGCGGAGAAATCATATTTGACGAGGTGTCGGTTGACCTTGCTTCAATATTCTCATCATCGTCCGGAATCGCATATTGGGGCTTTACGGCAGCCACTGGTGGAGCAAACAATACACAAAGCGTACGGAATATCACATATGACGTTGTTACACGAACAAACGTTGCTCCGACAATGCCAACTGCGCCAGCCGATGCATCTGTTCAGGCCAGCCAGTCAACAACGGTAAATTTCGTTTTGAACGATGATTCAACAACTTCTGGACAATGGGTTGTAACAGCAACTTCAAGCAATACGTCTGTAGTTGCGAATAATGAGCTTTCTGCCTCAATGACTAGCGCAACAGCTGGTCAATTGGTAATTAACCCATCATCTCAACGTTCAGCTGGGACATCGACTATTACTCTTTCCGCAACTGATGCTGACGGTTTGACCGTTACATCAACTTTCGTAGTTACTGTTACCGCTGCACCAAATGCTCTTATTGTTTCATCTTTGGCTGATACGAACACTTCTGGAACACTACGTTGGGCAATCAATCAAGCAAATGCTCAATCAGGAGGGATGTACGACGCCATTGAAATTACAACACAAGGAACAATAACCCTTACTGCTGATTTGCCGGCAATTACGCAAGGTGTTTCCATTAGTGGAACTGGCATGAACACCACGATTATTGATGGCAATAATCTTTACCGTGCAATCTATAACAATGGTTCTCGAACAATCGTCATTGAAGATATGACATTCAAGCAGGGGAAGAACGTTTCATGGAACGGCGGTCTCATTTATAACGCCAGTGGCACAATGACATTTAATAGAATCAAGATTTCAAATCACTCTTCATGGGCCTTTTATCAGGGTGGTGGTGGAGTTACCACCTTTAATAACTCGCAGTTTACTAATAACGGATATGCAATTACTTCTGACCATGGAAGCACGCCAACGTCGCTCAGTCTTGTAGATACCAATTACACCAACCGGATTTATATTAATGATTCGGTATTTACGTCAAATACCTACGGTATTCGTACTGAGCGCTTTACAAAAATCCAGAACAGCCAATTCACGAGCAATACATATGGCGCCATACTTAATGGCCTCAATCGTCAACAGGTCATTAATTCAACATTCACGAACAATGCTGGCGCAGCAGTTTATTTTTCATCTTGGATTCCAACGACCTGGACACCAGGAGCGGGTAATCAGACTGTTTCTGGAAGTAGCTTCAACGGCAATGGTGTGGCAATTCAGTTTGCCAACAACTTCAATAATGGCGCAAATACATATAACGGTGTAAGTGCCAACTCATGGTCGACATCGACAAACAATACTTTTGGCGCGACATCTCCAAATACAACTAACTATTCTGGTTCTGGGTACATATCCACTGGAGACACAATCACAGTGTCGACAATTTGCGCTCCACGAAACCTAACTGTAATAGAAACTGGAAACAATATTGTTTTGGATTGGGATGCTCCGAACTGCGGAACACGCCAGCCCGAGCGTTACGCAATCTTTTTCACAACTGGAGAACTTGCTGGCTGGGGCGTTGCAACTGGAAATGTTGGCGACGCTAACGCACTTAATACTGAATACACATTTGCCGAATCATATTTCAACGGATTTGATGTTCCGGCTGGTTCAACTTGGCGTTTTTCCGTAAGGTCAGATAACGACACTCTTGGTTTGTACTCAGACAGGACGGATGAAGCTTCAATTGCAATTGGCACTCCGCCAACAACTACTACTACAACTACTACAACTACTACTGTTCCTGCTCCTCAGCCAGAACCAACTCCCGAGCCAACTCCAGAAACAACCCCAGAGCCAGTAGACACGACTCCAGAAACAACTACCCCAGAGACTGATTCCGTTCCTGACGAGCAGAATCCGCTTCCCGAAGTGACTGTTCCATCTGAAGAATCGCCTGGTCCAGACTCTGGTCCTGAAACAGAAAATACATCCCCAGAATCACAGCCAGAACCAGAAGACCAACCGCAAACGACAGAAGAAGAAATAGAACCATCAATAGAAACGATAACAGAATCAATTCTTGAAAACATCGAGAATATTGATTCAGCTGAAGAAATTCCTGAAATCGTTCAAGAAGCCATAGCCGAAGGCTCTCCAGAGGAGGTGGCAGAAATAGCCACCATTCTGATAGAGGGCCTCATCGAGTCTGACGCCTCCCCCGAGGAGGTAGCAGCGATAGTTGAATCTCTGATTGAAAACATCGCTGAAGATTCAGATGCATTAACACTTTCTGATGAAGACAAAGAAAAAGTATCAGCAGTAGTTGATGCTGTTCTTGAGTCGGGAATAGACGAAGAATCGGCCGCAACGCTTGCGGCGAGTGCCGTTGTTCTTGCTTCAATCGACACAACCCAAGCTGAAGCAATCTTTGAGACCGTAGATGCTGGTGCGCTAACAGAAGCAGCAGCAGGAGAAATTGTCGACGCTGTTCAGAATGCAACAGAAGAAATTAGAGATGTCTTCGAAGATGCAGTCGACTTGTTCCAAGGTGTGTTCGATGACTACACAATGCTCGGTCAAACTGTCAATGTTGGGCAGAGAAGAACAATCGTTGCTGTAAACTTGTTGGCGACAACTACGGCAGCACTTGCTACCGCTGGCGGAGCGATGGCACCATCTTCTGGCGGTTCACCAAGTTCTCCCTCTGGTTCAGCAAAGAACGACATAGCGGCACGCAAAGAGGACGAAGAGGAGTCAGAGGCAGCTGGCGAAATAGCCGGAGATGGTCTCGACTGGATAAAGAAACTAAGTATCTATAAAACAGTTAACGGAGAGAAAATCATGGATTGGAAAGCATTTATTAAAAAATTCTGGCTTGGCTTGCTCAATATGGGATTTACGCTTGCCGGTTCGCTGGTTGTGTACCTGACACTGACTGGTCCGATACAAAAAATTGCCGGAATATCAACCGTGCTCGCAATTGCGGCCGCGATGTACTTGCACATGAAAGAGCCAGACGGGGAGTAAAGCCACACCGTCTTAGCCATATTTTTTATGGCTCCTAAATGGCATTACTTTATTTAGTGTCTTATTGTTAATTGCTTTTGTTGTAAAATTTTTAAGCGCCGTTAAGTGCGCTTAAGCGATTCGTACGAAAAGAGTTGACAATGAGCAAAGTTGAATGGGACATCGTCGTACCGGTAAAACAGCCTGCGGACCTAAAAGGCGTCAAGCCTGGACAGATTCCGGAATCACTGCTAAAGCCAGCTGTCGGCGGAGGAAAGCTTCATTGGCTTTGCGCTGCTGCATGGGCAGCAATGGTTGAAGCAGCGAAGGCAGAAGGTGTTGAATTAAAGCCAGTTTCATCTGGCGATACATACCGCACATACGAATCACAACTCACAGTTTTTAAACAGCGCTACACAACTGAGCCAAATGCGAATCAAACACGTACGTTTGAAGGAAAGAAGTGGTACAAGAAAGACCCAAAATTGGCGAGCTTGGCTGCGCCTGGCACCTCGCAGCACAACACCGGGTTGGCCGTTGATGTTCATACAGCTGCAGAGCCAAAGAGACTCAAGTGGCTTATTGCCAACGTTCGTAAATTTGGATTCAGCTGGGAAGTCGTACCAGAAGAGCCATGGCACTTGCGATACACAGAAGGAGACAATCCTCCTGCCGCAGTAGCTGAATGGATGCAGAAAAATAATTGGCAGAAGCCAGCCGGTGCCCCAGCGCCAGCCGCTGGAGCCGCAGCCGTTAAAGATGACGGTGGAGACATCGACCCAGGTGACAGTGGTCCACGTGTCACAAAATTACAAGAAGAACTGGCTGAACGTGGTTTTTATAAAGGCGCCTTCGATGGACAGTTCGGCGCAAAGACGCAAGAAGCTGTAGTTGCTTACAAAAAAGCTAAAGGTTTTGGCGATGGTCCGAAGGCTGGGAAGCGGGTCCTGGACGACCTTGGAATCGGCGCATAATGGATACCACAGACACACGGTTGGGCAACCCGCACGCAAAGTCGGAATGCAACTGTTCCATGTGTAATTGTGGGACTGAATGCTCGGACGGTTGCGAGTGCAACTATACCCTTCTTGCGAGTGGGTGCTTGGTATGAGTGACACCATTCTCGTCGCAGTTATCACAGGGTGCTTTGGAATTCTTATCGCCCTTGTTCAGAAGAGCAGAAAAGAAAATACCCGTGACCACGGAATAGTCGCCGAACGCCTAGAGTCGCTTCGCGAAGACATTCATGACATTGATGCTGATATAGCAGTAATCGAAGCAAAGATAGATGGCCACATTAACGACCATGCTGTTGGATTGCTTGGCTCCATCGAAGGCAAGAAGAAGAGAAGTAGGGTATGAGCAATTTAAAGCAAATTCTCCTACGCATTCTTGCCGTATTTGCATCAAATGCACTTGGGGTTATTGGAGCTGGAGCAATAGCTGGAATTCCATTGTGGAAAGCTTGCTTTGTAGCCGGAATAGGTGGAGTAGCAACAGTCGTGGAAAGACTTGCCCGCGCCTACATGGATGACGGAAAGTTGTCTGTTTCTGAAATAGATGGCGCTTTTAGCCAGGCTCGACAAGAAGTCGAAGCAAAAGCTGCAGAAGTTGCAGAATCAAAAAAGAGCAAATCAGTAACTGAATAAATACTGCTCAACAAATACCTACGCCTATTTGACATTTTGCTGTGATAACTTTTTGTTGTCCCACCGCGCCCAAGGTCGAACTCCAATTTTGAAATTTATCTGAAATGCCTGCTCCAAAAGAAATAGAACAACTCTGGCACTGTGATGGCCATGAACTTCTTTTGAGAATCAATCGCGCAGAACTAGAGATACTTGCTATTTCTTGTCCGCACGCAGAGGAGGACGAAGGAGCATGCAAAAACCGCAAAGGGGAATGCGCGGTCATCGCTCATATTTCTAGATATGGCATGGACTGCAATGGTGGAGTTTCCCCTGCCATGGAGCACCTCGTTCTTTGCTGGACAATCATCGGTGACATTGATGATGTCGATTCATCACAATTGTGGTTTATGCCAACTTCCGATGATGTATTTCAGGCGTGGATTATCGCCAATAATGAAGAGACAGAAATCAGTGACGAGAACGATGCCTAGCTCTCTGGTTTGAGCGCTTCTTTCTTACCTGTTTCATTCTGTCCTCAACAGCAACAAGGATTTTTTCTTCCTCATCAAATTGAGCAATGCTTTCTTTGCGTCTAATTTTTACTATCTGATTATTTACGTTTGCTACGTATCTTTTCCCTAGAAAGCGTTCTTTTTGCGCCCTGTACCCCATTACCGAACGATAAATCTGCTCTATGCCTTCGTTCGTTATTTCCCATTCATCTTCAGCGATTCTTGAGACATATCCGTTTTCGTGCAAAGATTTCAGTTGGCTCTTCGCGCGGTGAATGCCTGGTTCGTAGAAAACTCCACGCAAGCAATCTTTCAGTTGTTTTGAGCTGAATGGGCGCTTATACGAGCGCATCATTTTGGCGAAGCAGAGGGTTGTATACCCGCTTGAGTTGTAAACAATCAATCCTTTTGTGGAGCCTGGCATGGAACCACAGCGTATTAGAACGGCTCTTGTTCTACAACTTCCGTTTCTTTATTTTCCTGAACCGAGTACATCGATTCAATGGCGTCAGCGAAATGACGTATATCAGGTTGCTCGAGAACCAGATTTTGGTTAACTCGGTAAATATTTTGTCGGTTGACTTTTGTCTTTGTAATTAGACCGGCATTAATCAGCTGCTTCACGGTTTTGTCAATCATGGTTTCACTGAGGTCTAGATACACGGAAATTGCGCGAATGGTCATCGTTGGGTCTTCGATTATTGCCACCAACACTCTGCCCGGAGTGGACAAAAGGCCGATATCTGAATCACGGTGGTAGCGCAATACCTTTTTGCTGTCCAAAGCGCGGAGTATCTTTTCGAGCGTTTCTTCAGTGGTCTCACCAGGCCGGGCATCGATTACTTCTTCTAAAGCTTTTTTAATGTCATCAGTTTTTTGCGTCTTCATGACATGTGTCTCGCGCCGTCGTAATTTGGTGTATTATCAACTGAGGTCACGACGGGGGTCACATTCAAATCCACAGTCGGGAAACTATTCATACCAAGAGAGAGTAGCAGGTGAGAGTAATGCTAAAAGATGCATTGAATTCGCTGAAAGCGACACAAGGCAAACAACAGCTATGCAAGTTGGGGAAACTGGTTCTCGACCTTGAGGACGAGGAGTCACAGCTCCTTATCGACATTTTGCGAAGCGATGTTTCAACAATGAATCTGGTGCGGACGCTCAAGTCCGAAGGTATTTCGCTGAGCCGAGAATTTCTCGGAGAGAAAAGAAATTGTTTCAAGGACGAAGATGAAGCACGGACGTGCTGCATAGCAGAGAGGCTAAAGCAATGACAACAAAAAAGAAGCCAGCATCAAAACCAGTATCCAAACTGGGCGAGAAATTGAAAGCTGTCAAGACAAATCAGCAAAAAGAAGACGCTAGCGCCAAGGCCCTCGGTGATATCGCCGCGATGCTTAAGGCCAAAAACATCGACCCATCGGAAATTGGGTCTATTAACAAAGTGTCGTTGTATCAGACGGTTACAAAGAATGAACTCGGCGAGACCGAAATCCATAATTTGCAAGCGATTCAGTTCAGTCCAACATGGGACCAGGGACCGCAGTGGCCACTCATTGAGCAGGGGCCCAAAATACAACTACAAAAGTCAACGACAAAAGTTACCCGCCCAAAGGGGTGGGAAGAGGCTGTCATCGTACCTGATATACAAATCGGTTTCTACCGTAAATCATTGGATTCCCTGGACCTTGAGCCAATCCATGACGAGCAGGCGATATCGGTAGCCCTGAAGCTCATCGAGGACATCAACCCAAATCAGGTTGTAATGGTCGGCGACAACCTGGATTTTGCAGAATTTGGAAAATATCTGACAGCTGCTCCATTCAAGCAACTTGTTCAGGCGGCGATTGACAGGGCAACGATGCTGTGTGCCCAAATCAGGTCGGCAGCACCAAATGCCAAAATCTCATGGATTGCCGGCAACCACGAAGCCAGAATGGCTAGATATATCCAGACGAACGCCGAAGCTGCCTTTGGAATCACCAGGGGAAAGCTCAACGACGAACTCAGGGACAACTGGCCAGCCATGTCGGTTCCGTATCTCTGCCGAATGGACGAGTTCGGAATTGACTACATTCCTGGATACCCAGAGTCCTACGTCAGCCTGAATGAGAATCTCATGGTCGTTCACGGGCACAAGGTTACGTCCAACGGCTCTACGACCACCAAGTACCTCAACGACGCCCATGTGTCGGTGATATACGGACATATCCACAGGACAGAGTACGCCTACCGCACCCGCCTGTCCAAGAACGGCCCAAGGACCATCATGGCGGCAAGCCCTGGTTGCCTCTGCCGAATCGACGGCGCAGTTCCTTCCACGAAATCTGGTGCAGATGAGTTCGGACGCCCTATGCTCATGGGAGCAGAGAACTGGCAGCAGGGAATGGCAGTAGTCCAGTACCAGCCACCAGGAGTCGGCAACGAATGGTTCAATTACGAGCCAATGTGGATTTACAATGGTAGAGGATTCTTCAGAGGAAAGGAATACAGCGCATGAAGTCAAACGACCTTCCGGAAGAGTGGAGCAATTACTCCAGAGAAGGACTGCTCGCTGACCTTGAGGTTCTACGAGAAGCAGGACTCATTGACGTCGTAGGAATCAACGGCGACGGAGAATGGCTCTACGGACTCAGTGAAAAAGCACAAAAAATCATCAACGATGACCAGACAGGCGACCCATGGGCAACGCTATCTCAGCTTCTGGACGAATTGGCTAACAAAGAGGATACGGTCGATTGACAACAATTATCGGCATTCAGGGCGATGGGTTTTGTATAGCAACGGCTGATTCGCGTATTGCCGAGACCGATGCTGAGTCAAATTTGATTTCACAAATTGTCGGTCTAAAAGAAAACAACAGCAAATTAGGCATTAACGGCAAATACATACTGGGAGCAGCAGGAGACCTGAGGGCAATCAACATCCTGCATCATGCATTCAGCCCGCCAACTCCACCGCCAAATCTCAAGGGTAAGAAGCTCGACCACTTCGTTACAGTTAAATTTATCCCAGCACTGAGGGAATGCTTCGAAGCACAGGGATACGCCTCGCCAGATAACGACTCAAAGCAACACATCGCAGAACACGCTTCAACGATATTCATGGCTGTGAACGCCCAGATTTACATCATTGACGGCGACTACTCCTGGATATCTGACTCCAGCGGAATGTTCGCCATCGGCAGTGGTGCCCAGTACGCACTGGGAGCAATGTTCAGCATCCAGCCAAAGGGCAAGATGTCGGTAGGAACCGCCAGAAAAATCGCCCTCAAGGCAATCGCCGCCGCCGCAAAGTTCGACCCATACACCGGAGCTCCGTATCACACGTTCTCCCAGGGACTGGACAAAGAGAAGACAACCGGTCGCTAGTTAGTTCTGGATAAATTTATCCTGACTGAGGTAACTAGATAAGTCCGTTTAGGACTAAAAAGAAAGCGCCGTTTTTCCCTTCCACGGATTCCGAAGGCCGCATCTATCACTACGCCCTAAACAACCCCATAGGGGAGAGAAGGACTGGATAGGGGTAAGGCAGAGCAACAGGGTGCCGGTAGGGGCAAGGCATAGCCACAGGGGGGTAAGGCATAGTAAACAACCAAAACCAACAACCACTTGACCACCACCCACCAGTAATTACCTAGTAGTAATTATCCAAAGAGATAAGAAATTCATCTTTTCTCTGAGGAGAATTTGTGACAGGCAAGAAAGAAATATCCAAACAAAAATTACCTAATAAAAATACCCAACCATTTCAAAATATAGCTATACCTAAGAAAGATTGGTTTGGAATGGCAGCCTGTAAGGGAAAGACCGAACTAATGTTTCCCAAACAGCATAAGGATATTACTTACATTGCACAGGCAAGAACCATATGCAGAGCCTGTCCAGTGAGGGCACAGTGTTTGGAATACGCACTGGAGTTCCCACCGGCTGATATGCACGGTGTGTGGGCAGGATTGACCAGCAGACAACTCGCAGCAGAGCAGAGAAGAAGAAAGATAAAGCCAACACGGCCAACACTTGCTCAGATGTGGGGAAATTAAAAGTCCACCCGGGCATCTCACCTGAGGAGGGGTCATGCACCCGACGCAAGGAGTCGCCGGTAGAAAATGGCATAACCACCAAGCGAGTTAATTCCGGCCCGAGTGGACGAGAGCAACTTAGCACAAGTAGCACAAGGACGAGTGACAGTACTGGTTGTTGGCATGGGTGACAACTATTTGTATCGCAAAAAGCTGCGCCGAAGGTCCTAAAATTTTTTTTTCGAATTTTTGTAATTACAAATTACGAAATGCGCAAGTTACAAGTCTCACAAAATTGCCACTCATTTAATTGGGTAATTTTTTGCTGGCAATCTTTTTTGCCGCACGGCTTTAGTAAATGTTCCCCGCGCACGTACGCAAGCACTTGCTCTTCCACTGTTGGTATTGAGAATTGCGCAGAGCCGGGCGACGGGAAACCCTTTTGGTTGCGTACGAATTCATAGAGTGCATAGATGCACAGTTGATTTACAGATATTCCCTGTTTAGTTGCGTACTCAACTATCTCGTTTTTGATTCGGCCTTTTAGCCGGATGTTGAGTGTGACATAACTGTCTAGATGTTTTGTCTTTTTGCTTTTAGCGCCCATCTCGCTCAACCAACGACTCAATGTACGCAGTCAAGCTCAGGTCGACGGCGCCGGCCTGCTGCATGAGTTTTTCTTTAAATTCTTTTGTGACGCGCAATGTCAGCGTCACTACTGGCTTTGTTGGAACTAGAGCTGGTCTGCCTGGGTTTCTCTTCACAACCCAGAAGCTAGTTCAGGACAATCGACCTCATTGCAACTACTAGCGAAACGACAATAAAAAGCTTTATAAAAAAAGAAATCTTTGAATACATCACAACGTAAATAAATATTGTGGAACAAAGTAGGTAAATTATTTTTGGGGTATTCATTTGCCCTCATCCAGTTCTGGCACTGCGTACCTGTTCCCATCGAGCTCTGAGACGATTCGTTCGTACGTCCTGCAGAATGCCTCTCTGTCTGAATTGGTGTGCATGCCATAGGCAGCTTCGCCCAGTGCCTTCACTGTTGCGCGCAGGGCATCCGACATCTCCACTGGATTACCCACACCAGAATTGACGTTCTGGATTACCGCAATAAATTTACCCCAAGCAACAAGGGCATCATCGAATGAGGTCATTTTTGTACGCCTATTAATTGTGGCACGGCGTATCTCCCCCGGCCTGGGCATGAACTGAGCACTGACCGCAATCTGGAGGAAAGCCTTCTTTGCCTCCTGGTACTCCAGGTCATGGAGTAATTCGTACCAGGATGAGTAAAGGGTTTTTAGTCTGTCTTCTGCTGCTGGAAGTGTTTGGTTGTAGGTGGCGTATGCCTGCTCTACCAGCTGTACGAGCTCATGTCGGGTCATTCGTCATCATCCTCTTCGTTACAGCGTAGGGGGCGGGATATCTTTTCCCATACACAGTCACATGATGGTTTTGGCTTGCCGGCAGTGTTCATCCACCACCGCCTATCCATTCGTCCCTCGCGCTATTGCCTGTCTTTTCCTCTAGCTTCCTGAGGAACATCTCGACGTGCTGGGCATCAATGAAGATGTTGTGGATGTCGTTGTATTTCTTTCCATTGGGATTCTTGCCCATGTGCCAATCGGAAACAAGGCATCCCTCTATGGCGTCCTTGCATACATCGATTCCATAATTCTTGATAGCCCATCCAATTCTTGCGGCGCGTTTGGCGTCCAGGACTGCAACCCGTTTGGAATGGCGTTCTTTCCAGTAATCGAAAACTATTTTTTTGGCATCTTCAGAAACATCTGCGGCCGCTGACCTCTGGTCTTTGGTGTGCTGATTCGGTCCCCGCTTTTTCTTCTCCCGGGGGAAGAGCTCCTCGTTCATCCCTACATCCTATCGACGCTTTCCGCCACCGTCAATATTTATCGACACAGAAATGGTACAAACGGGAAAAATAATTTCGCCAAAATTTAAAAGAGTAAATTTAAATTTCGTAGATGAAAACAAGATAAATGATTGGAGTAAACCAACCTCTTCTTACTTTCAACCAAGGATAAATCCGTGAATGAAGTAAAAGAAGAACCCCTCCTTTGGAGGGGGTGTGGGGGAACCTTTGAAATTTTGCCAACTTTCGTGGGGGCGTGGCCGGCTAGACCTTCTGTTTCCAGAAAGTTTTCAAGGCATGTAGGTTTTCCCACGTAATGTGTCGACACGTTGGACCGACCTATTGGTCGATGGCGGTTCAAGCTAGCAGAGTCTTCCACCACCGTCAACCACCCTGGACGAATTCTTTTCAGAATTTTTTCAGTTTTTTTGTTTCTTAAAATATTTACATAGAGCTCTTAAAAATCGTGCTATGTTAGCGGGGCTCCTTCCGTAGTTACCCCCTTTCAGCGGAAGGAGTCAACCCCAGGGTTGAGTCTCTTCGTTTTCTGGTAGGTGGTGACGAACGGTGGCTCCCCTGGGGTTTCCTTTATCCCCGGGAGCTCGAGCAGCTATTCGTCAGATTCTGGCTTTTTCCACATGCCGGAGTCCGGCCGGCCATTATCTTTTCTTTCTTGAAACATCGGTCCCTGTATCAGGTACCAGGGGCCTGGCTTCTTTTTCCGCTCTGACAGCTTGTCGTCCAGAATGTGGGAGATGTCGATGTCGAAGTCGGCCGTCCGATTGGTCGGATGGCTCCATCGAGATTTCATCTCTTCCCACTCGCGCTGCTGACTGAGCTCGTGGACCTCCTCGTCATCTTTTCTATTTTTTCTCTCTTCTTCCAGGCGCCAGGAGTTGAGCTCGGTTATCAGGGTGGTGGTGGCCTGGCTGAGCACCTGATTCATTCTTTCTTCTGATTTGTAATAAAGCTTCAGGTCCCTCCGCCGCTGCAGCGTGCGGGAATCCAAAATCCACAAAATTCCAAAAATTACATGTAGACCGATGGCCAGGTAAACGTTCATTGATTTTCCTCATTTTCTGTTATTTCTTCAGCCGGCTGCCGGCCGCCAGAATTCTTCAAAATTTCGTCTTTTTTGATTTGCTCCTCGAGCCACAACGCGTCCGCCTCGAGCTCAGCCTTGAGCTCCATCACGTCGTCGATTTCGATGTCAGAAAGTCCAGAAAAATTAAATTTTCCCACTGGTCCACCTCCAATGCCAGGAGCTGCCGACGACAGCCAAAGTATTTTGATTAATGATATCCCCGCAGCGGTAACACACGTACAGTTCTTCGTCCCAGCCGCTCTCGATTGTCGGCTCCAACATTTCCCCTTTTTCGTTGCATGGGTAGAACCCGTCGGACCCTGGGTTGTTCCCACAGTCGCAGACCCACCAATCAATTGCTGTTTCAGTTATTGCCATCGAGCTCCTCTTTTCGAATGTACTTATTTCCCTTTTTTTCATACAGATGTTCGGTGAGCGTCAGCTTCGCGAGAAGACTCCAATCATTTTTCTCAGCAATTCGCTTTAGGCAGCGCATAGCTCCAGCGCGCCATTTGGAACGCGGTCCCCCATTTAAATAACGAGAAAACAACCGCAGCGATGCGAGCTCTGGGTAGAGCACATTGCGCCAATTAAGTGGACATTCTGAAAAATCTGAAGACTTCAGCTTGTGCCCTACGCGCTGCTCCAGGCAGCCAATGCATAACATTCCATTATTTGGCTTCATCCCAGCACGTGCCCAAAGTGCTGTCGTTGTCATGTAGTACTCATTAATTTCAACTGTGTCTACACCGCAGTCAACACAAAGCGAGCCTTTAGCGGTTGGCATAATACTCTCGCTCCGCATCTGAATCTTTTCGGTAGTACTCGTACATCGCTCTGGTCGAATCGTGACTCCCCCAGTTCTCGTATTCGATTCGAGACCGTTCCTGTCTGTCTCGTTTCTTGTTAGCGCGACGCTTGCCAGCTGAGTAGATAATTGCTGCGCGTATCAGGCCCATCTTCCACCACCGTCATCTTTCTAGTAATACATTTTTAAATTGCTTTTTAATTTATATCGTCAGTTCGAGTCCGAACCAACCTCGCTCCCACATAATTCCGATTGCTGAGTAGCCGACGATGTCGGTGTATGTATCGGATATCGATTCGTTGTTAGGCGCAGCGGACTGCAGCATTAAGTTCTTTAATCTTGCAATTTTGTCATGCACGCGCACGAGGAGACCATGGCGTCCAAATCTTGAAATATTGTGGTGACCGTAGTCGTGTTGCTTTCGAATCAAAGTTTCGGTGATTTGTTCCCGAATCATCCAGCTGTCAAAAACTCCGGTGCCGCTAGCGCTCAAATTTTCCATTTTTTTGTATGTGCTGCTGCCGGCTGCATCTGGCAAAAAACTTCCATTTTTCATTCCACCAGACGCGGCAATCGCCCCCAGCATTTTCCACTCTTCTGCCCAGTACATCTGGTCGGCCGCAAACCAATTTGAAGAATTAATCATTCCTTCGAATTGGATGTCGAGGTCCCTCTGGAAAAGGAGGAACGTCTCGAGCTCTGGATTCAAATTTCCAAAATTTTCAGAAGATGTGATGGAGCTCTGGGCCTGTCTCTGGTCCGACATGATTGCTGCGGTCGAATCAAAAATCGCAGAAACACAGATTTTTGCAGCATCCTGCCATCTGTCTGGTTGGAATGGGTCTTCTGTACCAATTGCCGTTATTTGCATAATCCCTCTTTTTTTCTATTGCCCGTAGACGCCTGGTCTTCCGCCACCGTCATTCGGATTCTCCGCTTTTTAGTAAAGAGTCCCAGCTGTCTGGTGGGTTGGCGGCCAACTCCAGCCTAACAATCTCTACCAACTTTTCCAACTCGTTCATCCAGGCGACATCGCCAATCCCAGTGAGCCCCGCGTCTTCTTCCAATAAATCAACTTTCTTAATCTTTGAACGAATGAATTCATCAGAGAATGCTGCAATGATGTTCTTTTCATTTGCCCCAGGCATGAGCACTGGACCATCCTGTCCATCCAGGGAGGACTTTGGAGCATGAATTGCCGTGATGGCATATGTCCCCTCAGTGAAGACGAAGATGACATTGTGTTGATTTTTTGCGGTTTCTTGGATTTGTGTCTGGAGCTCTTTGGCTAGCTCTGGGTCAACATTGTTTTTTGACAGGACCTCGGCCAGCTCTTTCTTTCCTTTGTCCCCGTTCCCCAACTCAATCCATTCCTTTTGATTCTTTTTCTCTTCCATGGTGATGCACCCCTTGCTTGATTGGTGCGTCAATGACATCGCAGGTTGCCATGGGCGCCTTATAGACAATTGTAGATATGGATTAATTTGCCTGATTCGCTCGTGCATTTATCCATGCCGTATACGTTAGCCGCCACGTGGGATAAAAGCAAATCTATTTAAAAATATTTTCAAGATAAAAAAATCGTTTTTCTTCCACCACCGCGGCCGGCTGCAGCTCCGCGTTAATTGTAAAAAAATCAATAAATTTACTTGTCACCCCCAGCGAACATATGTTCGTCTATTGTTACCGGCATGGACAACAACACAAAATTCAATATTTACATCAGCGCACTCGAGCAGTACATCGCCCGGGAAGGAAATTCAAAAGTTCCGGCAATTCATATTGAAAAATTTGAAGAAAAAGATGTAACTCTTGGAGCTTGGGCTGGATACATTCGCCAGAGATATCGCAAAGGTCAATTGAGTCAGGCAAGAATTGACAGAATTTCGCAAATCTCCCAGTGGCAGTGGGGTCCATTCCAGCCAGGTCCAGCAACAGATTCAAAAAGAAATGAAGTAATTCGCAACATGCGAACCGAGGGTAAGTCCCTTCGTGAGATTGCTGATGAGTTTGATTTGAGCCGGCAGCGGGTCCATCAAATTGTTAAGAAATTGAAGATTTCCTAAAGCCGGGAAAGTCTTCCACCACCGTCAAGTTCCCAGGAGCTCAGAACATGCCTTCCAAAAATTCTTCAAAAATTGGAAATTCATTTCCTCGTCCGCTGCCGAACCCGATTTCGGGCGGGGCTCCAACGGGAAATAGTGGCACGAAGTTGATTCTTGCGATTCTGAATCTTGCGTTCGTGTCGTTCATGCTCGGCTCTGTCTTGTATCTCGCTCTGCGTGTCGTGAGTGTGGAAGGCAGTGGAGTGAGTATCACACTCTCTCTGTGGCGTTGCATGTTGCTGGCGTTGTTCTACACGCTGTGGAAACTTGTCGTGTCTGCGCTCTTGCGTGTGCGTGACTGACCACTTATCTAGTACATCTACACGAACGAATCGCATGCACTTATCTAGTACATCTACAACAACTAGATAAGTACCAGTGGTGATACTAACTAGATAAGTACCGAGTGTGAGACACGCAATACAAGTGAGCAGAATCATCGTCAGCACTTATCTAGTTCCTTTCAGACCATTTCCACATTTACTTCTGCAACGCTCTGAATCGCACTCATGAAGTCAATGCCTTCTGTCCACATCAGGCTTTCGTAATCCTGCATGGCTTTATCAGGCGTATACGAACCTGCTGTGATTTCGTCCAGTATCGCAGTGAAGTAATGAATCGCATGTTTCAGGCTTTCCTGAAGGTCGCTCAACGCTTCCTGTAGTTCTTCCTCGGGTGTCGCCACTTATCTAGTCCTTTCACTTATCTAGTAGGTAATGGGAGTGCCTAGCCCTCTCGGGAGTGTCGGAAACGGAAGTGTATCGCCGAGGACACACCCTCACTCGCCGAGAGAGCGTAGGCAAGTCGTACACGGTTCTCCCCAACTCGTGTACGCCAAGAGTGGGGGCTGGCTTTCGCCAACCCCCACCCGAGGACTTATCTAGGTCATACGAGAGGGATACGACCCATGTGCTTTCGCCACACTTCACGGAACATCACTGGATAGACGCTTCGTGCGCTTCCACCGTTGCTCAATGCTTTGAGTTGGCTAATCGCTTCCTCAACATGAGGAACAACGATGTAGTTGTTCTTGCGAGCGTAGGTCAAGCACTGCATGGCGAGTGAATCGTGGAAGTTGTCGTGAACTCCACACACTCCACCGTCCGTGACCCAAACGAGAGGGGTGCGAGAATCCTTACGGTTCTTTACGCCCCACTGAATCGCTGGATAGTCCACGCCGTTGCCATGTCCGTAGTCAATGCCTTCCACTGTCTCAACCATGCGACCCTTGTCTGCAACTACCCATGCGTTAGCACCACGACCACCTCGGTCGGAGTAGAGAAGCACGGTAGCCCCAGGGGCATGCTCAATGATTTCGGCTATCTGCTGTGTCGTGAACGACATAGAACCACTTGCGTCAATGATTACCATGCCACCACTTCCACGCACTCGTCGGTCAAACACTCGCATAGCAGGGTCGGTCATCATGCGTTGCACACGGCGTGGTCTGCGACCCATGTTCGTTGCAATACGCTTCTTACCGATACCACCCTTGCTGTAGCGAGGCATAGGCAGACGCTCAAGACGGAGTTCGCCCCAACTCGGAGTGCCAGTGGTGCGTTCAGACGGAGTGATTTCCTTGAGTGGATTTCCGTCCTTGTCGCCCTCACCTTCCTTGCCCTCGCCCTTGTTGCTGTGGGTCTTGGACTTATCTAGTGAATCACCCTGACCTTCGCCTTCACCGTTCTTGCCTTTGGTCGGCTTTGGTTGCTTGCGTTCCTTTGGTGGTGGGAACGAAGCGAGCCTGTCCACCCACTCGGCGAGTTGCTCGGTGTAGGTGAATCCGAACGGTGCAAGACCGTTGTGAACAGTCGTGTTCGCAAGGTGCCCTGTGCGATGAGCCTTCTTCATCTCACGCACGGCTCGCTTGCCAATGTCCAGCAAGTGGTCGCCCCATGCTCGGTTCACTCGGCGAACGCCAGTCAAGAACTGCTTGTGACCAGCAGTACCAGCAGTGCCAACGCACATAGCAACTGCCGTTGCCCAGTCGTTGGTCTGTGCGCAACGCTCGCCAGTTGCGAGTTCGCTTCCGTCAGCCAAGTGTTTCTTCACATCTATCCCTGCCTGTTGGCAGAGAAAGTTCACACGAAGTTCCTCGGTAACAGTGAGTGCCATAGCCGAAGCCATTTCACGCTGAATCCATTGAGCGAACTGTGCCGAATCGGGAGACACCTTTGAGTGCATGAGTTCATGCGCACGGATAGCCCGTGCTTTCTCATCGTTGTCTGTCGGTGCGAACATCACTCGGTTCGTAATGTCGGTGACTGGCTCGCCACGCACGGCTTGGCAGTGTTCCACTGTCCATACGCCGTGAGGCAAGTCACGCCTACCGATAAGGGTCGCCTCGGCTTTGGCGTTACCCCGAGTGGACTTATCTAGTCCACTCGGGAACGCCTTACCTGCGACATGGTTGCCAGCAGGTTTGGACATCAGCGCACTCCGTCAATGGCGAGAGCGTCAAGAATCTGACGGGAACGGTCGCCGAAAGTGAGTGAGCATGCTCGTTCCATGCCAACGCTCGCACGGAGTTTGTCCAATGCGATGAACGCACGAAGCGAGATACGGTCGTCACCAGCGTCAGCCATGCGAACGGCGTACTTGCGCAAGTCGGGAGACAAGCGAAGCAGTGCGCTCGGGTGTGGCTCGTTGATACGAATACGAATCGGGAATCGGTCTGCGAGAGCCGTTGGCAACTCGCCCATGTTCTCAATGTTCGTGGTCATAATCGCCGAGAAGCCGTTGAGTGGACGAATCACTTCGCCAGTCTCGGGATGCTCAAACGAAGCAGACTCGGGAGAATCCAACATGGCGAGAAGCGTTGCGAACACATCGCCCGAAGCCTTGTCCACTTCGTCCACGATGAGCCGTCCACCTTCAGTGCCGTTGCCCTTCCATGCCTTGAGTGCTGAACCGTCCAGCCACATGAAGCCACCCTTGCCGTTCGGCATGAAGCCCCCTGTAACATCCATGTTCGTCATGTCCTCGGTGCAGACCAGTCGGAACGCACCAGCGTCCACTTTGCCGAGCGTCATGCCAGCGTAGGTCTTTCCGATACCTGATGGACCGTAGAGGATTACTCGGTCTATCCCTGCGTTGAGGCAGTCCTCAAGTGCTTTCCAGCACTCGGGGAGAGCCGTTGTTTCTGTCTGTGCAACCATTGGTATTACTCCGTTTCTAGTAGGTGGTTGGTTGTCGTGTACCAGCGTAGCGACAGGAGAGCAGATTTATCTCGGCACTTATCTAGTCAGTTACGACCACTTATCTAGTCAGTTCACTTCACCACTTATCTAGTCAGTTCGTCACCTGCGACTTGCGCCCGACCACCCCGAGCCTCGCCACTTCTTCCCGACCACCCCGTGCCCTCGCTTCCTCTGGAAGCCCCGGGAACTTATCTAGTGAAATAACGGATTTCTAGATTTTTGACTTATCTAGTTACTCAGGTCGCTTGGCGATAGAGATTCGGTACAAGCCACGCTTGACCTTGATGAACTCTGGAGTTTCGTTCACGAACCCGAGTGTCGTTTGATACGAGAATCCACACTGCTCAACCAGTTGCTCAGTGGTGAACTCTTTGCCGTCTTGGGTCTTTGCCCACTCCATGAACGCACCCCATTTGTTCTTGCGCTTCTCGGGCTTCTGCTTTGCTTGGGTCAGCACGGTCTTGCCGAAGTATGTCTCAACTATCTGTGCCGTGATGTGGGGAAGAACCGAGTATGAGTTGAGGTAGGACACGACACTTTTGCTCTGCCCTTCTTTCTGCCACAACTGGAGTACATACAAGCCACGAATCATCTCGCTGGCATTTGAGGCTTCCTCTTTCGGAATCCGATAAACCGTTCCATGCTTCTTGGTCATGTCCTTCCACAACCCGTGGTGGATTTCGTCAATGAAGTCATCAGTCAGTTTTCTCATGGCTACCTTTCTAGTAGAACTTTGTTCCGACTTACCCGTTTTCCCAAGACTAGCGTTTGGTGAGCAGACTTATCTGGTACGAACAAACGAAAAAATCGTTTTTTGATAATGCGAACGGGGATACCCCTCACGGCTTGAGGGTCTTCCACCACCGTCATTGGGATTAAACGCCCCCTCGAGATTAAATGTGCAAATTTTTGATTTTTTTGACTGGCTGGCGGCGGGCTGGCGGCAGAAATCGCTGCGAAACGCGGGGCTTCCTCGGTGGAAAGGCGCATAAAGAAAGGGGATGAGTCCTGTTCGGACCCACCCCCTGACTTATCTAGTAAGTAGTTGGATTGGACTTATCTAGGTAGATAAGTGGCTCTAGCGATTCTTGAGAAAGTCCTCAATGTCGGGAATCGTTTCTTTGGCGATTTCCTTTGCCTCTAGGTAGCCCATTGCGTCAATGATGAGTTCGTCAATGAACCC
>JACCDW012055748.1_pt1 | contig 52865 bp, 72 predicted proteins | sample 7449781 | NCBI WGS metagenome assembly JACCDW01 (sample SAMN15323449, study PRJNA562643) | freshwater metagenome | isolation source: river surface water | place: USA:Blue River Watershed | collected 2017-08-18
AGGTGTGGGCGACTTATTATTTGGACTGGGTGAATTAAAACTAGTCGGTCTATAACGACGGCGACGAGGTGTGGGCGACTTATTTTTTGGGTTGTTTTTCTTTAATATCGTTTCAAGAAACTCTATATTCTTCAAAGTTTTATTGTTAGGATTATTAACTCTTCTCTTTTGTTTGAGAAGAGCGCTCACACTCATCAGAGGTGGGTAACCATTATATTTCACAAGACTTTTGTTAAAATTAGGTGCCAAAACTCCGTTTCCGCGAAAAATTTCAACATTCTTACCGTTACTTGTCCTTTTCATCTGTATCCGTTTTTGTCCAGGTGCTTTCTTTTTATAACTTTCTGTATCAAAATACGACATTATCGTTGTGGGATACAGGTGTATAGGAGCTACTATATCGATATCGTGAAGATTTCTGTTTCTTGGAAAATTTATTCCTAACCGATTTGCGTGAATTTTCATCGCTACGCTTCCGGTATAAGCCCATCCATTTTGCCCTAGTCTTTTTTCGATGTTTTCGTCAAACACGTACACCATATTTTTTTAAAATATACTATAGAAATAAATATATGGCAGGAGGATTATTTGACTCTCAGCCATTTTCATTGAACATCAAATGCATAGTATTCACTCTATTAATCGCAGGAGGATATTGGTATCTACCTCCCAAGAAGTTATGGATTCTTGTGGCACTCTTATACTTTCCATACCTCGCACTTGCATGGTATGATTATGTATACGACTGTAGAATAGGTTTGCTTCAGCCTACGATATTCCCATTTGGAGAATACGTGTATCTTCCGTTCAAGCCTCCTGATTATAAAGAGAGGTATGAAAAATTACCGCAGGAAAAAAAGGACCGAATGAAAGAATACGGGCGTTTAGTGGCTGCAATCATAATAGGTGTTGTATTGACTATTTTGGCGTATACCCGTCTAAAATAAACTTCAAATTTCTTATGTAGTTTGTCTGCATTCCAAAAAACAGAGCAGAAAAAAATAACCCCGCGAGACTTACTTGGAATTCTCTAGTATATGCAGAGCTCAGAATGTGTAATGCGTATATGATAAGTATGTTCATGAATGTCTGAATAACAACAGAACGAATGACATTCTTGGTTTCCACTCTTTCTACAAATTCATCGAGATAGTGTCCGAGTATAATAGCAGGAAGTATGAGAATTAAGGATCGTGCATTTAATTCTGTAAAACTTTCCATCTTGGAATCCGGCTTTCCGAGGTTTAATTTCATCATCCTTCTTAATTCTCATAAATAAAATATTATACAATATTAAAAATGGATGCACTCACCCAAAAGACCTACAAGATCGCGAACGTAACGCTCACTCAGCAGGCGTTCCTTGTGTTTGTGCTTGGACTCGTAGTATCAGCCATGTCCATGTACGCGATGAGAAAAGCTCCAATGAACACTTTTGCTATGATGACTATCGTTCTACTAGCATACGTGTCGTATTCCACATATCTGACTAATTGCACCGTAGTAGGAAAGTGTGAAAGACTTGCATGGTTCCTTGTAATTATCAACGTAATGTCTGCCCTCGGTCTGTCATTCAATTCATTCTTAAAAAAGTGAAACATATGATAAACAATGAATAAGAAAGCATCGACGGGTCTGAAGAGAGATGTGATTGATAAGTTTTACACGAAAAAATGTGTAGTTGATACATGTGTTGACTCTATTGAATCAATTATCAGTAAACACGATACGATCATAGAGCCGAGTGCCGGTGATGGTGCATTTATAGATCGTCTGAAGAAACTCTGTGACACATGCATATTCTTAGATATAGAACCACATTCCCAGGAAATTAAAAAGTGTGATTTTTTGGAACAAAATTTTAGTCATCGCGAAAACCAAAAGATTCACGTCATAGGAAACCCGCCTTTCGGAAGACAATCTTCAACAGCTATAAAGTTCATACGAAAGGCGTGCGAATTTGCAGATACGATCGCGTTCATCCTTCCGAAATCGTTCAAAAAGGATTCTATGAAACGACACTTCTATGCACATTTTCATCTCGCACATGAGTTTGATTTACCTTCGAATTCGTTCTTGGTAAACGGCGAAGACGAATATGACGTTCCGTGTGTGTTTCAGGTATGGATAAAGGACGTAAACAAAACACGAGAGGAACCTGTAAAGCTTGAACCAGAAGGATACGAGTTTGTTAAAAAGAGTGAAAACCCGGACGTTTCAATAAGAAGAGTAGGAGTATACGCAGGAAAGATTGATACAAATATAGAAGACAAGAGCGAACAATCGCACTATTTTATAAAATTTTTAGAGCCTTTTTCTATCTTGTCGCAAGTAGAGTTTGATAATGCAGAAAATACGGTTGGTCCAAAGAGTATTTCAAAACAAGATGTTATTCGAGCGCTCAACAGACGAATGCTCGAATGATCGCGGGAAGGTTTCGGACGTAGCAGAGAGTGTCCCTCTCGAAACCAGTCTTGATGAGCTTGAATTGTAGACTGTGCGCAGTTGTGAACGTTGGCCTATTTGCAACTACACACAGAAGTTTTGAGTTCGGTCCGTTAATCTTCTCGTCGAAGATATATTTCGTCCCGCGGTTTCGCTGGTGTCCGCCACTCCACAGATCGACCTGGTTCATACCGATGATTGTCTTTCCGGTATTCTTGTTTGTGACGAACCAATCAGGAGTCTCGTCAGTCTTTACGTGATCGCTCATCTTCTCAAACTGAATGTCGTATACGTCGCTTGGAAGATGCATATCCGTGATCACGTTCTTTACGATGGAGTTGAATTTGTCCCCTCGAATCTTTCCCTTTGTTCCCGGCGGAACAATCTTGGGGATATATTCCATAAGAATACTCGAAATCTTCTCTTGAGTGATATCATTCTTCTCGAGAACATCTCGAAGCTCTTGAATCTTATTGTTCGTAGAATCGCACTTCAGATATTCATTCATCAGATGATCATCTGAAAGCTTCTTCGTAACGTCAGAAGAATACTCGGAGAAAACACGAAACTTGACAGAGTCGAAGTTCATTCTTGCTTGTCTGTTTTCTTTTCGATTGTACATCTTAAATGCATGTTCACATGACATTAATTTTTGTTCTTGTTCTCGTGTTGATTCTGGCGTACAATAATACGGCTACAGGAGAAGGCGTGTATCCGATACGGCTAGACAAGTCTAATATCCACGGACGTGGAATATTTGCAACGAGGGATATACGCGAGGGAGAAATTATCGAGCTCGTCCCCGTGATACTTTTTAAGAGGGACGAAGTCGCTGAAGGATGTCTCTTAAAGGATTACGATATACGATACGACGAAAATAACACCGCTATGATGTTCGGTTACGGAGCAATATACAATCACAGTTTTGACAATAATGCTCAGTGGAATTTTGTAGACGATCAGACGCTTAAAATTACTGCAAAGAAGGATATAAAAAATGGAGAAGAGATTCTAGTGAGTTACGGACGAGGGTATTGGGCAACGCGAGGGAACCCGTCTACTTGATATGAGAGATCTTGAGAAGCATGGAATTTTCATTCATGGGTATGGTGTTTCCGGTGGGGTCTTTCCACGTAACAGTGAGTTTATCGATATCGAACGGATTGTCGAAACACGTCTTTAATGAATAGAACGAATCGGAGAGGTATGCGACGTTCGAATTATTTACTGCAAAGTTGTTTATGACTCCAAAGTTTCCGTTCGCACCCGACGTACTCCTGAACTCGCTTATGTCTACGACGACGTGCGTGCACGAAACCTGACGAGCGTATGCAGCAGACAGGAGCTCAGCCTTGTGAACTCCTTTAAGTATCTTTTGGAGAGTGTACACGTACGAATTAGAAACTCCGGAACTTCTCTGGTTGGAATCAACGAGAACGTAAGTCTCCATATTATTATTTACTACTGGTATTTTTTTATTCGCCTGGACTGTGTTAAATCGTCTCTTCAAATAATTGTGCCATAGAGTAATATATATGGAGGAAATACTCATCAGGAAGAATTTCAAGAATGTGGTTACGGTATTCAACAAACAAGGGGACGTCGAGCATCTAGATCACATACATTCGCCGACTCTGAACGTGAACGAACTCATTCAGGGAGTCGCAGACTTAAACAGGAGCGGGATTATAGTGAGCAACATAGTTGCAGGAAAGAGCCGCGAAGGGGTTACGAAGATTCAGAATATACACGATTTTCACAATTCAGATGATACACTACAAACAGATACTACTCTACCTGAAGGAACTTTCATTCCGTTCAAGAGCGATGCGTGGATCCTTGGAGAGTATATAGTGAGACTCAAGACGAAGAAAGCAATCCCTAAACGATTCTTAAAGTCTCAGAATCTTCTGAACAGATACCTAGACAACGATCCTATCCTAACTAAATTACTGGTGATAGACCCAGAAAAGAGGAGCACTGCATCGGATCTCGTTCCTTCATCTTCGCAGTCGTCCAGTAACGATCAGTGTGTCATTTCTTAGACGGAGGTGGAGTTCTTATACATTCCTAGGATCTCGTTAATTACAGGGTGACGCTTCACGTCTTTCAGACGCACGTGAGAAATTTCGTCGGATACGACGAGTCTGTTCAAGAGATCATCGAGTCCAGAAAATATCTTTGGGTCCAGATCGGTCTGTTCAGGATCTCCGATCACGACGAGCTTAGACCCGAACCCGATCCGAGTGAGAAGCATGATCATCTGTTCCTTGGTGGAATTTTGCATCTCGTCTGCGATGATCCACGACTTTTCGAACGTTCGTCCGCGCATGTATGCGATCGGACACATTTCGAGTTTCTTCTGAATATTGATAAACTCGAGAGAAGGCCTGAGCCACGGATCCATCTTGTCGTTCAATTTTCCGGGCAAAAATCCGTGAGATTCCCCTCCTGAAGTGATCGCTGGACGAGTGAGAACTATGCGAGAATACAAACCTTCGGATACGAGCTTCTGACCAACCTTGCATGCATGAAACGTCTTCCCTGTTCCAGACGGTCCTGTCACTACGACCACGCTAGGCTTGGGACTCTCTAGAACACGGATATAATTATTCATACTTCTTATTAATAGTATTGAATCAAATTTTTTTAAACGAGCAAGAGCTTCATAACATCAAACACCTTTTGGTAATGATTGAGAATAGCAACGTCCGTGAGAGATTCTTCTGGTTTGATAATCTCGAGTTCAATCTGATATTTGAGTTCGTTCTCGTCATCCTTGTCGTCATTCTGGACGATGGTCATGTCGATAGACAGTCCTTTTCTGACAAACGAGGTTCGGAGTCTCTTTCGTATCACCGGAAACCGATCCTTTTCGGCATCATACGTTGCAGGATTCTCTATAGACACGGAGATCCTAACATCGAGCGGATCGTTATCGAGGACTTTATCTAGATTGGTCACGTTATACTTTGAGATTGTCGTGTGTTCCTCCGTATCTTCGTCGTATACGATCCGGAGACCTTTACGCGCCCCGTGATACACCATAGCCTTTTGTGTCTTTACGGATTCCCACGAAGGATATTTCATGAGTCGCCTAAAAATCTTGTCAAAGTTATCCTTTCCCACATTCGTATCAAAGAACGATCCGTTCTTTTTACCGAGTCGGAACTCGATCTCGAGATTGTTTTTAATTAGGTGAGGACGTATGAACGAAACCACGTCCATTAACAACAATTAAGATTCAAGAACGAATTATGTTTAAATGCCCGTCGTCGGTATAAAAAATTACGGAGCCTCGTGTTGGCTCAATGCGCTCATTCAGTGTATGCGCGTGGTATTGCCGAAGAATGTAGAGAATGACGATCCTTTCAGAAAGGAATTTTTCAGACTTGTTCGTGAAGAGAATGAGGAAGAGGACACGACACACTTTTTGAAGATGTTACCGTTCCAAGAAGGACCCAATGATTCTCAAGAGGCTATGATATATATTATCGACCGTCTTAAGCTAAAACAGTTCGTGGGCGAGATCACACAGACTGTGATTTACCCCGGAGGAAGGTCCGTGACAAAGAGCGAGTGCACCGTGTGGTTCCGTTCTCATAAGAGGGAAAAGGAGGAGGAAGTGGTTACCGAATACGTAGATGCAACCGGTAAGAAACATCACATCGCAGTTATACAGAGAGAACTCACGACGGTCCCAGAGATTCTCGTGAGCGACGATATTCAACAAGAACTCTTCGGAAAGAATCTCGTGGGTATAGTCCACTGGGGGTTCGGTCATTACGTCGCGTTCGTGTATCGCGACGGGGACTGGTGGTGTGTGAACGACGACCAGGTTTCAAAAGCGACACCTGTTCTCAGGGGCTACATAGGATTCTATGTTTAAGAATTTGCAAAATAGTAAAATCAATGGCAGAATACGAAAAGGTAACGCACCGAGAACACATTCTCAAGAGACCGGACACGTACGTCGGTTCTCTTGAGCACGATGATTTCATCGGCATGTCTCCTGCGCTTCTCAAGATATTTGACGAGATTCTGGTCAATGCTTTTGACGAACACATGAGAGATCCGAAGATGAATACGATCGAGGTAGAGGTATCTACTTCTTCTTCAAAAATTACCGTGAAGAATAACAAGTGCATTCCGGTGATTCTTCATCCAAAAGAGAAGGACACGTGGGTTCCCGAACTCGTGTTCGGTCACCTCTTGACATCGTCGAATTACGACGACTCGAAGGATCGTTTTACCGGAGGAAGGAACGGGTACGGGGCGAAGCTCACGAACATCTTCTCCAAGGAATTCACGGTCGTCTCTTGTGACCCAGATACTCAAAAGGAGTATTCTCAGACGTGGAAAAACAATATGAGCGAGTGTTCCAAACCCAAGATTAAAAAATACACGAAGAAGAGCGGATGGCTCACAGTGAGTTTCGTTCCAGACGAATCTCTCGTGGGTAAGATTAATCTGGACGTTGTAAAGAAGCGAGTTCGCGAGATAGGTCTGTGGGTCCCTAAAGTTTCGTTTAACGGCGAAGATCTTCACTCCGATCTCGTCTCGTATGCGAACGTCTCTGAAGAAGACGACTCTGTTTACGCGCATCACAAACAGAAGAGCTGGGAGATTGTGGTAAAGCGAAGCGAGCGAGGGGAGTTTAGACACGAGTCTTTCGTGAACGGTATATCTACAACCACGGGCGGGACGCACGTCGATCAACTCATTCAGTCTCTGTGTAAAACTGGCGCGTTCGGCAAAGATGTGAAACCTTACCAGGCAAAGCAGCACCTGCACGTGTTTGTGAAAGTGCTCGTGAACAAACCCACGTTCTCGTCTCAGACCAAGACGGAATGCACAAGCAAGAATCTCGAACCTCTCGAATTCAAACCAAAGTTTGTCAAGGATCTCGCTAGACTAGGACTCGAAGAGGTTCTATCCGCGTCGCGTCTGAAAAAATCAGACGGCTCGAAGCGTACCAAGATCCAAGGTATCCCGAAACTCGACGACGCAAACTGGGCGGGAGGTCCCAAGTCACAACAGTGCACTCTCATTCTCACGGAGGGAGACTCTGCAAAGGCGCTCGCAGTCGCAGGTCTTTCTGTCGTCGGCCGCGACAGGTTCGGTGTCTTTCCACTCAAGGGTAAGCCCAAGAACGTGCGAGACTCGTCCGTGAAATCTCTCGAATCTAACAAAGAATTTTCGGATCTCAAGAAGATCCTAGGTCTCAAACAGAATGAAGTATACAATGACACAAAGTCCCTTCGTTACGGGCGAGTGCTCATCATGACTGACGCGGATCTCGACGGGTCTCACATCAAAGGTCTCATCATAAACATGTTTCACTGTTTTTGGCCTAGTCTCTTGAAGATTGGATACGTGTGCGCGATGGTGACTCCGGTGATCAAGGCCGGTTCCGTATGGTTCTTCACCGAAGACGAGTATCGCGCTAGAAGCAGTAGCAGCGGCGGCGTAGGAATGCCAAAGTATTACAAGGGTCTCGGAACGTCGACCACATCCGAGGCGAAAGAGTATTTCAAGATGCTCGATAAACTCACGGTGACTTTTGACGCCGACAAGAACACAGACTCTTCTATGACGCTCGCATTCTCCAAGGATATGGCCGATCTTCGTAAGGATTGGCTGAGAGAATACACCGCAGTCAGAGAGAAGCCCGTCATTCCATACGGTCACATTCAGACGCTCACTATATCCGATTTCATTCGAAAGGATCAGGTAAAATTCTCAGAGGAGGATATTCGGCGATCCATCCCGCACCTCATGGACGGTCTAAAACCGAGTCAGAGGAAGGTTGTCTTCGCGTGTCTCAAGAAGAACCTCGAACGCGATATGACTGTCGCTCAGCTCGCCGGATACATCGGCGAACACACGGCGTATCACCACGGAGACGCGAGCATGCACGGGACGATCGTGGGTCTCGCACAGGACTTTGTCGGGTCAAACAACATGAACCTCCTCGTCCCATCGGGTCAGTTTGGGAGTCGTCTCGAAGGTGGGAAAGACTGCGCGAGCGCGCGATACATCTCTACACGACTCTCTTCATACACGAGAAGCATATTCGACAAGAGGGACGAACCTATTCTCACATGGCTCACGGAGGATGCAAAGAGTATTGAGCCCGAATTTTACGTTCCCGTGATTCCCATGGTCTTGGTGAACGGATGTGAAGGCATAGGAACTGGATTCTCCACGTTCATCCCTCCTTACAAACCATCAGATATAGTTCGTAACCTTATCAGACTCCTTGATAGAGAACCGATCGTAAGCATGACCCCGTATTACAGAGGGTTTACAGGAAGTATCGAAAAGGTGAATGAAACCACGTGGATTCTTCGAGGAAAGATGAGGAAGGACAAAAATGTGATCACAGTCACAGAACTCCCGCCGGGAAAATGGATACAGGATTACAAAGAATATCTAGAGAGTCTCGTATCCGAAGGCAAGATCAAGTCGTATGAGAATCATTCCACGGAGAGCAAACCTAATTTCACGATTCACACGAATTCTGACTTTGATGACGTAAAACTCAACAGGACGATACACACATCGAACATGTATCTCATGACTCGCGAAGGAATCAAGAAATTCGAAACACCCGAAGAAATTTTGGTCGCATACGCAAAGACTCGTCTGGGGTTTTACAAACTTCGAAAGAAGCATCTGATTGACAAAGCCTCAGACGAACTCCAGGCTCTCAGCGAAATCAGGAGGTTCATTCAGCTCGTCATAGATGGAACAATCATCATCTTCAGACAGACGAAGAAGGATATCGAGAAGAGTCTCATGCATCACAAATTTGAAAAGTCAATCTGGGGCGATCTCTTCGATATCAAGACGTATCAATACACATCAGACGAACTCGAAAAGCTGGACACAAAGATGGCTAAACTAAGAGATACCATCGAGACTCTCAAGGTGACATCGGTGTCTGAAATGTGGAAATCTGATCTTGGATTAATTCAGGATGTCGATCAGAGTTCGTAATAACGAGACTCAACAGATCATAGAGTATCCTCTTATAATGGAACGCGTTTCAAACACCTCAAACACAATAGACACCGCAAACGTGACGATAGTCACAGACACATCTAACGTATTTGCTCAAGCACCCAAATATTTAGTAGAGGATATACTTCCAGAACCTAAGAATGAATTCACGGTCACGTATGAACGAATAGTTCTTGACAATAAATACGTCCTTTCAAAACTACCCGAAAATTCTATTTTGGAAATATGGAGGACGCATCCCACTATACCGATTTCTAATGTAGCACCTACGAGTAATATCATAGAAATTAAAGGAACTTCACACCTCAGAGAACTCGACGATTATAGCGAAAGAAAACTTCCATCCCAATATGATACTTTGAACGAGAGTAAAGTTACTTCTTTCGCGACCGTCGCCGCTATGGGTATTCAAGCAGTCGGTCCTCACGACGAATACATATTCGAAAAGCCAGCTCCTTCTAAGATTACTCTAGCACAGCATACGAACTTTTCTATAGTCCAGAAGGAACTTAAATTCGTAGCTTCTCCTCCATACATAGGAAATACCATAACTGTCGAAATAAATCCAAAAGAATGCGGGGACTTGATATCGCACATGTATCTCAAATGTTCTCTCCCTCCGAATTTAAATTACACGGATAGAACTGGTAGAGCGATCCTCAAGAGAGTAGAGTTTTATCTGAATGAACAGCTGATCGATTTTTACGACGACGATTGGGCGATAATACACGACGAACTGTTTCTCACTGCAGACGAATCGATTGCACTTGACAGTATACTCAATCCTCCAGATATGATAATACCTCTCAAACTATTCTTTTGCAATAAAGATGTATACTTACCTGTCTGTGCTCTTTCGTATCAACGCATATACATAAAATTTTTCTTTAACTCACAGAGTTGGTTCACAGATTATCCGAACCTTGTAGACATTATCAATCCGAGTCTCGTGTTTGATCAGATATTTTTAACAACGGAAGAAAGAAACTATTACAAGACAAACAAGCTAGAGTTTATGATACCTACAATATATAGCGAAGTTCCCAAAAAATTTACAGAAGGATTCATCGATATCAACATGTCAACGTCAAACCCCGCTGTGAGTATGCTCGTGTGGTTTTTAAGAAACACGACGAGCGATTACACGACTCGCTATGATTACGGATACGTATCAAAACTCGTCAATTCATACACGACATTCACAGATTGGAAAGGAAGAACCGTAAATTATGTTCCTGTGATAGACTATGTCGACATATTCATCAACAACAAGAACATAGTTTCAGGGATTTCGGGTGATTTATTTTTCACTTACAAACAACCCATGGAACACGGACTTTCGGTTCCGGACAAGACAATATACACGTATTGTTTCTCTTACGAACCCAAGAACTATACCAAGAGAGGAGATATAGATTTTAGGAAACTCGATTCAAAAACAACCATACTCAAGTTGAAGTTTGTGGACAGTCTTGTTCCTCAACTTGTTCAGAGTTACAACCTGAACATTTATTATTTTGGATACAAACCGTTCGTGATTGATAATGGTTTTGGGTCCTAAGATATTGAATTATTCCGTTTTTTATGCACCATCGTATAAAATTCAACTGAGCCACTGTTGTAATGAATCCTTTAAAGTTGATCCGCTCTGTCCTACAGAATGGATCAAAGAATTTTTTAGAGTATCCTCCGAGACTCGATTTGTATGCAATGTGAACGTTTATGAGGTTTCCATTAGGACTCGTGAAACTCGTTCTCTTATCTTTTGCGTAATTAGTGACGAACCACTCGATGTTCCTCAGTGAAATTCCAGATGTGTGATCCAGAATTTCAGTGAGCTCTTTGAAGTGCACGGGTTCTGAAAAGAAATCGTCTAGAGATTTTAAAAGAATTTCGTGCTTGCTGCTCATGTTGTTATATATAGTATCATTTGTCGTCAAATTTTTAAAGTCCTTTTTGATGTTGACGCATCGCATGCAGGACACCCTTTCATAAATAAGGGAGGTATAGTGTGCGTGTGAACAACTTTTGGAGGACTTGATGTAGATTTAGTAATTCTCACATCTGGTTTTTGAGAAATGTGAATCTTACAAAACCCTTCAAATTTTCCAGGACGATTGCACCTCTTTCCGGACTTTGTGATTCCGCAACATGTAGATGAAGAAGACGAAGTGACGTTCATGTTAGACATATCTTTGAGCAACCTTTCGTATTTTATGTTATATGTCTTGGAAATCATTTCCAGGACCTTCGTTATGCGCTCGTTTACCTGACTTTCGATCTCATCGTTGATTGACTGAATTACAGCCTCTGACAATACCATTTACTATATACCAGTCTGAATTTTTAAACCTTTGAATAATACAGTCTATTTGACGCATCTTCGCACCCGTCATAAAGAACGAGCTTGGTTCCATCTGCTTCGGCTGCAAATTGATTATGAACACACAGACCGGATTGCGTATGTTTGAGTGCACCTGCTGGAGTAAACTCGAATTTAAGTCTCTCTTCGTCACACCCGTCATGAAACACGAGTTGTGCGTCCTTTACACCCGTTCCTCCGGCGGGATGAACGCACCTACCGGATTTCTTATGTTTAAGAGAACCTGCAGGCGTCATCTCAAGATCGGCTAAATCGTTCACACACCCGTCTTTCAATATGAGAGGAGTTCCATTATTAGGACCGTCTACGGGTTGGATACACTTTCCGATCTTATTGTTGAGCAGAGAGAATGTATCCGTGGGACTTGGAGATTTTATTCCGGAGTTCTTTATATACATCTCTCGGTCGTCCATCTTATACATGCCTCTGGTCATACTCTTCATCCAGCACTGTTTGGTGCTAGGAGCAAATACAGCAGCTTTACATTCAGAGTTTGCGTCACATTTTGCTGTGCATGCTGTCGCGTCACTCACAGATTCTCCGGATCCGGCTAGATCATACCCTCCGCGATCCATGTTTGTCAGTTTTGTGTACGAACCAGTCTGAGGCTTGATATTGAACTCTCTGTCACCCATGTAGTACATACCATCGATCTTGTTCTTCATCCAGCACTGTTTGTTGCTAGGAACGAACACAGCACCTTTACATTCTGTGTTCGCATCGCATCTTTTATTGCATTCGGAAGGATCGTTTGCAACTTCACCATAAGGAGGTAGATCATTACCTCCTAAATCGTAATTTGGAATCCGTACGTACGGGACTGGTGTAGTTGTAGACGAAGGAGTCGAGGAAGACGAAGGAGTCGAGGAAGACGAAGGAGTCGAGGAAGACGAAGGAGTCGAGGAAGACGAAGGAGTCGAGGAAGACGAAGGAGACGAAGCAGAAACGCCGACATTGACGATGTTACCACTATCTTCCTCCTCTCCTCCTCCAGCAGCGGAGCTTATTGAACTGAGAACACAGCAGCAACAAACTACAGCGACAGTTACTGAAATAGAGAACCCCACAGCTGACATTTTGTTTACTATACTTTTACAAAAAAATCTGTAATTTTTCTGTTTTTCTGACCTGTAAAGAATATAGTGTCCCTAGACACCAGCGGCTCTAGCAAATCTTCAACTGGTTTTTTCAACTGATGTTCAAAATAGTATTCGTAATCGAGAGGTATGTTATTTTGTCTGACCCATACCGGATCTTCCGCCTTCTCGAATAGTTTTGTTTCGTTCTTGTTCTTAGTCTTAATCACGACGAAAGAAACTCGACTTCCGACTTGAGGCTCTGACCCAGGATTCCTCTGTCTCATCTTGTTTACGACCTCTACGTGCGGCATAGGAACTTTGTAAGAATCAGCGAGACTCTTTGTGAGGACGAGAGAATCCATATCGACACTCCCGTTCAAAAGATTCGTCTTGGAAAGTCTCGCGAGTTCTATGGCGCGAGACGGGTCCGGTGTTTCCAATACGGTCTCGAGCAATTTTTTACACGTCTCTCTCACAAACTTACACGAGTCGCGTCGCACGATCTGGAGACCCTTGACGTCAATTTTATCGAAGACAATCTCCCCCTTCTTCTCCACCCACATCTTCGCAGCGTATCGCTTCTTCGAGTATAAGAAGAACGGACAATACACCTTTTCGAGTTCGAGTTTGTTCGGAGATTTGAAGAGAGCCGATATTTCACGAGATGCGCGTTCTCCGAGTTTCCAAGAATAGGTTATGGCGTCAGTTCCAATTCTTCCTTCGGTATCGAACTGAACCATGATCGAATCGGTATCCCCGTATCGAACCTTTGCACCCGGAAAATTCTCTTCGACGTATTTTTTGCTCTGCTCAATCATCTGTCTTCCGCGCATAGTCACAGTCTCGGCAATCGCCATGAGAGGCAATATTCCTTTCGATACAGCTCCAGTAAACCCGTAGACAGAATTCATTGATATCTTATACGCGAGCTGTTTGCCATTGTAGATGTTATACAGGTGCGGCTCCTCCTCCATCTTCTTCTTCGCCTCCTTTCGATAGACTTTGAGACGTTCCAAGATAACAGGCAAGAGACTCTGGATTCTCTGCCCGTCCTTCTCCACCGCAAATACGTGAGGTCCGAACTGTTCGTATTTGACACCTGGAAGGTTCATGAATCTCTTGTCCATCACGTAGGTCGAATAACACAGATTGTGCGCGCACATGATTGAAGGGTACAAAGAAGCGAAATCGAGCGCTGTGATTGGTTCATAATACGCTCCCGTCTGCGCCTCGAGAACTGTCGCTCCTTGATACGAGGACGCAACGTCTGGTTCCATTCGTCTCTTGATTGTCGGAATCATGAACCCGAGCTCTCGAGCAGTATATGCCAACTGCGAAAACACCTTGATCTGCTGACCGCGCTCGCTCAGATAATTCAGAGGCACCCAACACACCTTTGCCATCTCCACGAGATTTTGAAAGAGAGACAACTTCTCTGAAATCGCATGCGGAAGCTCGGTATCCTTGATACAGTATTCTGCAACCTCTTCTAGACCAACACCAGTCTTGAATCGAGAGAAGATTTCGTGCACGGGCATATCAAGCTTCTTATCTCCGAGCAAAATACCGGAAACGCTGTTCAGTGAATAGCTCTCAAACTTGTGCTCTCGCTTAATCTCTTGATACATATCGAACACGTATCGCCCGGTAATCTTGAGAATCTTCAGAGTATTGTTTCCGAGTGCGTTCGAAGACAGTTGTTTCACGACGAGCTGAGATGCATCGTCCAAGAGTCTTCCGAGAACGAAATCGCTACAGTTATTCAAGACCATACGATTGAAAATATACTCGAGATCAAATCCAAAAATATTCCATCCAGTGATGACGTCAGGGTCTACACTTCGGAGATACTTGACGAACGCTTCGAGCATACTCTTCTCGTCCTTGAATTCCGTCTTCACTCCGAAACATCTCTTGTCGACGTATTCACCATTCACTTTTGTGGTTGCGGCAATCTGAAAACACACGTCGTCTCTCAGCATCGAATCCGGAAACTTACCGGATGCAGAATAACACTCGATATCTAGAGACATGATCTTCACAGGTGCCATGTCATCCCTCTCACTCACAGAGACGAGACTCTTCCAGTCGCTCACCCACAGATCCATATCGCACGTGGACATGAGCGCCGTCTTTTCATTACCCGAAACTCTGACCCATCCAGTGGATCGTATACCCGTTCTGTGCATGAAACGGAGCAACGGATCTAAATTTGCCTCGTATACATTCTTGTGTTTTCGCTGTTCCTCTCTGCACTCCTCGAGAGAATCAAACTCGAATTTCGAAAAGTATTCCTCGGCAAGATTTTGGAATCCCCAAAGATCCTTGAACTTTCCGAACGGCTTTCCGGAAATTTTCCCTTTTACGAAAAAATACGGCTTGAAGTGTGTTGCGACGTGTACCGACTTACCATCGTCGTTCCTGCCAAACATGTGAACGATATACCTTCCATCAGTGTCTCTCGCGTCCCACGAGAACACCTGAAACTCCATTACGTAGTATTCGAGTATACTTTTTAACCTAAAGAATAATAGTCTGTATATATCAATGGAAGATTGTGTCGTGTGTTGTTCGTCGCTTGGTGAAAAGAAGATCACATGTTCTCTGTGTAACTTTGTGACGTGTAGAAAATGCGCTATGAAATATCTTTTGGAGGTGGCTGCGAATCCAATGTGCATGAATTGTAATAAACCGTGGTCCAGGGCTCACATGGTGGAACAGTTCGGAATGTACTTCTTGAGTTACAAGTATAAGAAGCGTCGAGAGGAGATTCTATTCGATCTCGAAAAGGCTCTTTTACCAGAAACGATACCTTACGCCCTACAGGTAAAAAAAGTTACCGAAATTAACAAAAAAATTGATGACGTCGAAAAGAAGATTACGGAAGTGAGCAAAGAGATGTTTAAGATGACATACGAAGGTCGAAGCGAGGAAGATATGAAACAATATCTGGAAGAGCGAAAAAATATTCGAATGACGTATTATAATCTCAGAGAGGACGCGTCTAACCTACATCTCCTCAAAGACTTTGTAAGGGGAAAAAACGTGGTTGTTCGCAAGGAGAGCAATTATCTCGTAAAGTGTCCGAAAGACGAGTGTAGAGGATACGTGGGACAGAAAATGACGTGCGAACTGTGTGAGACGAAATTGTGCAAACAGTGTCACGTCATTCTTACCGAGGACGAAGAACACACGTGTTCGGAGCAAGACATAGAGACTGTGAAGATTCTGTTTGCAAATACGAAAAACTGTCCCGGGTGTAAATCTCTCATATACAAGATTGACGGGTGTGATCAGATGTATTGCACCATGTGCCACACTGCATTCTCTTGGAGAACCGGAGAGGTTGTTACAGGAAAGATTCACAATCCTCACTATTACGAATATCTGAGACAGACTGGAAACATACACCGCGAGATTGGAGACATACCGTGCGGAGGATTGCCCGATCTTCGCGCAATATTCACAAAGTTTGGAACGAATTCGGCATACATAGACGTTCACAGGATATGCACGCACGTCCAATACGACGAACTCGAGAGATACTCTGTGAATAACGTGACGGACAACAGAGATCTTAGAATTTTGTATCTGAACAATACAATTCCTGAATCGCAGTTCAAGACGGAGCTTCACCGGAGAGAAAAATCCATGAACAAACGAAGAGAGATAGGGACCATTCTAAACACGTTTCTCGTCGTCTGTTCGGATATTTTTCGCAGAATTATGAACGGCACTGAAAACGAAGTGGAAACGCTGGTGCTGAACGAGTTCGAGTCCATCAGGAGATATACCAATAATCTACTCATGGATGTTTCAAAAGTGTATGGATGCGTCGTTCCGGTAATTGATTCTTCGTGGGATCAAATTAAACGAGAGCGATACACATCTCGTAATGGAGAGGTGTCATAATTGCAAGAGGAGAAACAGACTCACTGTTCCGTGTCTGTCTTGTAAAGACCAATATTGCACTTCGTGCATTCAGATAGAGATTCATAAATGTCCCCAAAAATCTTTAAAGATTGAAAACGAACTTCGGGTTTTGGAAGAAAAGAATCAAAAAGTTGTCTCACTTAAGCTTAGTGACAAGTAACACAATGAAAAGCACGATGATAGCCATGATCAAAAGTCTCCACCACATGTCCTGTGGAGACTCTTTAAGTGAAGAGGAAGACGTAGGAGGAGGTAGAACTTGAACGAGTTGCTGAGACTCTGTGAAATCGTCGTATTCCATGACACGCTGAGGAATTCCACCAACTCTTGGGTCGAACCTCTTTCCTTCGCATGTCATCATAAGCATGTTCGAAGGCGGTAGAACAGGGGGAGGAACAAAATCGTCCTTCTCGTCGACGACGTTCGTATCTGCGGGAATCCATTCGAGGGTTCTGTCAGGCTTGTATCCTCCGTTATACGATACTCCAAACGTGTTCGTTGCTGTAAACGGGTTGATCGGATCACACATTTAGTACTATCCATATATTTTAGTTAGCATCTTCTGTTTGTGTAGATACCACATCTGATCTAGATCGATATCTAGCATGTATGCGAGCTGAAACAAGTAACTGAAAACGTCGCCCATCTCGTTCACGACATTGATCGATTTTCCAGATTTTTTATACATTCCCATGTTCTGTCTGATTGCAGATGCGAGTTCGCCTATCTCTTCTGTAAATAGAAGCCACACTTTGTGAATGGACACCCTGTCCCATCCCTTCAACTTACAAATCTCTATGTTCTCGTCCCTGATACTATTCATCGTTGTTGTATACGCTCTCCGTGTTTTTAATACCTTGAGAGCTTGAGTCCGTAGGTGCTCGTGTTTCTCGGAATCTGAGGAGGCACGGGATTCTGAGAGATGTCCCGGAGATAAATCAAATTTTGGATGATCGAATTGGAAATAGTCTTTGTCGCCGACGAGACGACTTGCTTGTTGAACAGGCTCACCTGTTTCGCCACGTCCTTCGTGTCGTCCGTCACGTAATCGGTATACACCTTCTTCATGAGATTATACAGATCCATCTCGTTCTGACGACCGATTGTGTGACCGGTCTCGCTCTTCACGGATGCGATGATAGCACCCTGAAGATACTCGATGTTTGCAGCTGAGAAGAACGACGTGCTGAGAGGACTTCTGATGTGGTTGCTACTCATACTTAAAAATTATACAAGTTTTTTTATAAACGATGACGATGAAGGTCATCAAGCGTTCCGGAAATATCGAGGATATGTTCTTCGACAAGGTGACTGCGCGTATCAAGAAATTGTCGGAAGGTCTACAGGTGAGTGCTGACAAGGTTGCTCAGAAGACGTTCAACGAGATGTTCGACGGAATTTCAACTTCAAAGATTGATGACATCTCGGCTGACATCTCCGCGAACATGATGACGCTAGATCCAGACTACGAGACTCTCGCAGCTCGGATTCTGGTGAGCAACATGCACAAGACGTCACCCAAGACCTTCTCCGAATCCATGAGGAACATTCCGACCGTCACTGATGCGATCAAGGATATGGCTTACAGGTTCGATGATATGATCGTTCCGGAGCGAGATTATCTCTTCGGATACTTTGGTCTGAAGACAATGCAGAAGGTGTATCTGAACGAAGGAGAGACTCCGCAATACATGTTTCTTCGAGTAGCTCTAGGAATCCACGGAGACGATTACTCTGCAGTGAAGGAGACGTACGACCTCCTATCGAACAAAAAGTTTACGCACGCCACACCGACAATGATTAACGCAGGGACGAAAATGCCCCAGATGTCTTCGTGTTTCTTGACTCAGATCGAGGATTCCATCACAGGAATTTACGACAATCTCTCGAGCTGTGCGCACATCTCTAAGCACGCAGGAGGTATCGGAATTCACGCACAAGATATTCGGAGCAAGGGATCGAAGATCAAGGGAACGAACGGTCAGAGCGACGGAATCATTCCTATGCTTCGCGTCTACAATTCTACTGCGCGCTACGTCAATCAGAGTGGACGTCGTAAAGGTTCGTTTGCTGTGTATCTCGAGCCGTGGCACCCGGACATTTTCGATTTCCTCGAGCTCCGTCTAAACCAAGGAGACGAGGAGGCTCGGTGTCGCGATCTGTTTACCGCCCTATGGATTCCAGATCTCTTCATGCGCAAGGTTGAATCCGGATCCGACTGGGCGCTACTAGATCCGTCCGAGTGTCCGGGACTCTCCGAGTGTTACGACGATGAGTTTGAGAAACTATACACGAGATACGTCGACGAGGGTCGAGCGAAGAAGATTGTTCCTGCAACCACTGTATGGAACGCGATGATAAAGTCTCAGATCGAGACGGGGACTCCATACATGCTCTACAAGGACACATGTAATCGTAGGTCTAACCAGAAGAATATCGGAGTTCTAAAGGGTAGCAATCTGTGTGCTGAGATTCAAGAGTGCACAGCAAAGGACGAGATTGCCGTGTGTAATCTAGCGAGCGTATCTCTTCCTTCGTTCGTCGTAGATTCGAACACGTTTAATTTCGAGGAGTTGCACGACGTCGTCAAAGTTATGACCCGCAATCTCAACAAGGTTATCGACAGGAACTATTATCCTGTAGAGTCTGCTCGGAAATCGAACATGCGTCATCGACCCATCGGCCTCGGTGTCCAGGGACTCGCGGACGTATACATCATGATGAATACTCCATTCGATTCCGAAAAGGCGTCCGAGCTAAACTCTCGAGTATTCGAGACGATGTATCACGCGGCTCTAGAAGCATCCGTGGAACTTTCTGAGAAATGCGGACCATACGAGACGTTTCCCGGGTCTCCTGCGTCCGATGGAAAATTGCAATTCGATCTCGCGGACACGTCTTCGAAGTTTGCGTGGCACTTTGACTGGGACGCCATGCGAACAAAGGTCAAGACTACGGGTCTTCGAAACTCACTCCTCGTCGCGCCCATGCCCACGGCGACGACGTCACAAGTTCTTGGAAACAACGAATGCTTCGAGCCGTATACTACGAATCTCTATCTCCGAAGGACGCTCGCCGGAGAGTTCGTGGTTGTGAACAAGCACCTCGTAAAGCGTCTTCAAGAGCTAGGATTGTGGTCTCTGACCATGAAGGACGCTATCATAGAGCACAACGGATCCGTCCAAAACATCAAAGAAGTTCCAGACGATCTCAAGAATCTATTCAAGACGGCGTGGGAACTGAGTCAGAAGGTTATTATTGACCAGGCACGCGATCGAGGATACTTTGTGTGTCAGTCACAGAGCATGAATCTGTTCGTCGAGTCGCCCTCGATAGCCAAGTTGTCAAGCATGCACATGTATGCTTGGAAACAGGGACTCAAGACGGGTATGTATTACCTTCGAACGCGTCCAAAAGCGAGTCCTATTCAAGTGACGATCGAACCTGCTGCTGCAGCAGCAGCGGTGATGGCGTGTTCTTACAAACCCGGATGCATGTCATGCGGAGCTTAAAATGAAAGTTCGTGTATACGTTACTAATGTTCTGGAAAGACGTCGATGTAGAGAGCGTGAGCATTCCTGTGCGTTTCCAGATCCCTCGCGGATTCTGTGAATACGGAGTAGGAAGTTTTGGTTCAGTGACTATTCAACTGAACTCCGAAGAGAATAACAAATTTTTTGATTGGTTTAAGAGACTCGAAGATCATCTCGTTAAAGATCAGAGCATTTTCGAGTCGAATGTCAATCGCGAAAACGGGACTATCCGTCTCAAATATGTCGATGGGTTTACTCAAGTGTTTGATTCGGACTCCGTGTACGTGATGGACGGACAAAACACATTGGCAAATTGTAACGTAGATGCTCTTGTGGAAGTTTCTTCGTTTTACGAAAATTTTAAAGGCCGTTCAGGGCTCGTGTGTAAACTTTTTCAGGCTAAGGTGTTTCCTATAGGCTGTATGTTTTCGACGACTTGTTAAATTTAATCTGACGACCCGCGCCATCTCTGTATAGAATCGCGAGCTTATACAGTTCTTTACCTTCATGACCCTGATTAAACAGGACCATCTGACCCTCTTTAATTAAACCATCTTTGATCATACGAGCGCGTGCCTTTTTGGTTGCTATGGCCCATTCGTTTTTTTTAGCCTGTTTTGCCTTCTCTATAGAAACAATCTCACCGCTACTCTTCGACACTTTGAAATCCTTTTTCGTACACCCCCCTGAGGTTACGTCGGCGGTTCCTGCCATGACCTGAGCTCTTGAACCAACGACGACGTGCATTTTATTTATTTTATTGCAATAAAATAAATAAAATGCTTGGTGCTATGGTTCAACACGCAAGAACAACAGCAAATCCAAATCCTCCAACTGCAAACGTAAAAGGTGGTAGTAGTAACCTTCGTGGGTTGGGCGCTGGAAGTGGTATGCCATTTCCACGTCCTAACCCGCAGCCACCTCCTCCAACAAAACCAACTGCAACTTCTTCTTCAACAACATCAACTGCAAATGCAACACCAACTGCACCTCCTCCTAAACAGAACCAGAATACTAAGATATTAGTACCAGGAATAAGAGACAAAGCAATAGATGCTCTAAATATTGCGAAAGATTATAAAATCATTATTGGATCTAATTTACACAATAATACTTATAAAAATGTTGGTTCTATACCTCTCTTAAAATGGAGGGGAATAAGCGACAAAGAAATTATAACAAGGATAAACAATGTGTATCAAGTTATAAAACCTAATTTAAAAGATGCCATAAGTAATCGAGTAAATATAAATATAAATACTACTGACAATAATAAAAAAACTATAGACGTAAAAGTTATAAATCAATCCAATAATATACTTAATTTTTTTAAACAGATTAATGATGCTGTAAAATTGACAAAATCTAATAAAGCAATTATTACTTTTGACAATTTAAAAAGTAGTTTAGTAACATTAGTCCAAAAAAGAAATAATTTTAATAATAAAAATTCAATCAATACTATGACGTTTTCACAATTATTGGAAGTAGCCAAAAAACCGGTAGGCGTAAAAGGAGGAGGAACGCCACAACAACCTACTCCGGCTCCGGCGTCCACCAGCACCACCGCCTCTGGAAATGCAAATGCAAATGCGAAACAACAGAAAAATTTAGAAAAGAGAGCACTGGCTTTGTTTAACGAATTCGAATTAAAAATGCGTTCAAGGAATAAGAGAACTATTAGTAATAGTAATTTAAGTAGAATTCTAAGAGGTTACGGTATAACTACTTCGATGTTAAATATAGGAAGACTTCGTAGAAATAATAGAGGATATTATAACGTAAATGACATTTCTCGTCTTTTAAGAACGCGTGGAGGAAGAGGAAGTAATATACCTTTGAGATCGAGTATAGTCGTAGGAGGTAACACAAGCAGACAATCTGCAACAACACCTTATGTATACATTCCTCAGCAACAACAATCGTCTACACCGAATTCGAACGGATTCAGAATTGGGGCGAATATAACACCATCACCTTCGACTCCTCCTCCTTCTACTACACAGATAAGTGCACCCGTACGAAAAAATAATCTGGGAATGGGTGTGACGACGCCTATGCGAAATAATTATTCAGTTCCTTTGACCTCTGAAGGTTCTGTGCCACTTCCTCCAAAAGGAACTAAAAAAGTGTACGGGATTCGTAAGAAGCTCTTGAAGAAGACAGTGTCCCTCGTGAACAAGGATAAATTACGAGGTCTTGTGAAATACGTGAAGATGCGTAACGGTCTCGCTGTTCTCGATAAAGGCAAGAAGAACATAGTCAAGTATATCGTAAGAAAGATTGTAAAGAAAAAAAAGAAGAATAGTGCACAGGCTCCTGGTAATTCTGGTTCTAACTTAAGCTCAAATAACAACAGATCTATAAATGGAAATAGATCATCAACGCAAAAAAATAACCGACTTTATCCTTCGGTTAATAACAACAAGGGAAGGAACAACGGTATCATTCCCAAGAATTTCAACAATAACACTCGCATGCAAAGCCCAAATGGAATTAGATATCGAAACAATCAGAACCAAACTGGCAAAGCCTAGATCCTTCAGACGCAAGGGGTCTACTAAAAAGGGATTTGTGTGGAAAATTAAAGAGAATGGATTTTACAACCAAGTTACGGTTGAGTTTATCGACTCGTTCTCCAAAAAATCCATGAAGATATTCCCCAACGGGACTATTCATATAACAGGGTGTTCTGACGTGTGGGACGGAATTCGAGTCACTCATCAGCTCGAATTCGTCCTGAGTCTTTTGTGCGAAGTCCCCATAAAGATAGGTAATTTCGAGCTCTTTATGGTGAACACGAACTTTACAATGAACTCACGACTCAATCTTCAGAAAGTCATCGAACTTATGAACGAAAAGAAGTTTCAAGTTTCGTTCAACCCCGAAGTATACTCGGCGGTAAAAGTCAAGTTCAGGCCGGAACCTCACATGAAACAGATTACGGCGAGCATATTTAGTTCGGGGTGCGTGCTCGTGACCGGTGCAGTGTCTCTCAGCGAAATCAACGCATCATACGCCATGCTCATAGACACTCTGAAGAATGCATCGATGGTTCCAAACGAAAAACTCGTCGTGTTTGATAATTTCATGGGTCACTCTATAACAAATCACTGGATAAAACTTCTTGATACTATGTAAAAAAGGAAAAATGTCTCAGAGACTCGGTATGGCAGACGGACGGTGTGCAACCATTCTCGACTCAGGTCGGATCATGAACGATATGATTCTCGAAAAGAACAAGATTGAGCCGTTTGACAATTTTTCGTATCGCATGAAGCTCCAATCATCTTCACCGGAAGAGATTATAGCTCCCCCGGCGTGTCAGCTCTTCTCGTATAAAGATTACGATATACGTTCTGATACTAATGTCCTCAGCAAGTAGTAAACTAACATTCTGTATAGACGGGAACATAGGATCAGGTAAGTCTACTCAGATCAAAAAACTCGAAGGTGCACTCCCTGAACCCATAGATGAATGGCCTCTAGACCTTTTTTACGGCGACAAGAAACGTTGGTCTTTTCTTCTCCAACTCAGCATTCTCAGATCATTCATCAATATGAAAAAACACAAAAAGGGAATATTCGAGAGGTCACCAGAATCGTCCATAAAGGTGTTCTGGAAGATGCTCGTAGACGATAACGTAGTCAACCCCACAGAAAATGACGTGTGTTCCTACTTTTATGATACGACCGGTTGGTCACCGGACGTTCACATTTACATCAGGACGAATCCAGAGGTTTGCTATGAACGTATATGTAGCCGGACACAGACTGGAGACAATGGAATAACTCTCGAATATCTGAACAAGCTTCACGAATACTACGAAGAGTATATCAAGACACGCACTTCATATGTAATAGACGGACACCAGGACCCTGAAGAAATTCATAAACAAATAAAAGAAATTATTAGGATAGAGAATGCAAAGGTGTCAGGGACTCACGAAAAAGGGAACGAAATGTAAGAGAAACACATCATGTTGTCGATGGCACAGAGTAGAGACGTGTCCAGTGTGTATTGAGGATATTTCAGTGAAACAGTTGCACACGACATCATGCGGACACTCTTTCCACAAGCCGTGCATATCTACATGGTTCGAAACATCTGACGAGTGTCCGATATGCAGGACTGTTCAGGACGACGATCCTTTAATTATGTTTAAACGAAACATCAGAGAACGAATGGAGAACATATACATGGACGCCATTCACAGTCTCGAAGATCAAGTTCGGAGATTACGTCGTCCTCGTGCGAGAAGAATCGATTGAATAATGTATGCTAGTATTAGAATGTCTCAGTGTGAATCAAATACAAGAACCGGAGAGAGGTGTAAGAACCGATCTTGTCTTCCGCAAGGTAAGTTTTGTCACATTCATTCTCAACAGCAACAGCGAGAAGATTGTTCAATATGTTTCATGAACATGTCGGGAACAAACTCAAGAACTCTCGACGAGTGTGGACACACGTTTCATAAGGGGTGCATAGACAGATGGAAGAGAAGAAATTCCACGTGTCCTATTTGCAGAACGCCATTCGATGTGCCTAAATACAAAGTACGTCTCACTATAGAACCGGACGGTGTAGAATTGTCAAACACGACGAGCAACATCTCAGGTATCGTAGATATGTTCGGTCTTGATATGCAACACATTGAGACATTCTTTACGGATATTCGATTTGAAGTCATGAACGAAGAAAATCTACTTGAGATTCTTAGAGAGATTGGTTTTCCCAGTTACGACCTTTCCCGCTCGGACGCAGTAGGCACTGCAGAATTTTGAATAGTTGTATCCGTATTTTCTGTTCGCCTTTCTCGGGTCTAGTATCAAATTTCCGCTCGCGTCTATCAACAGAGGTCCGGTCGCCCATCCCTGCTTGTGCGACCACGCATTTATTGGAAACGTGATCACACGTCCAGGAACGAGACGCGGACCGGACTGTTTCATGCGCACTACCATATTCGTATCTGCTATAAACCCATCATTCGAACTCTTTGGGAACGTGGACGTTGTAGTGAGCGCTTTCTTTATAGTCAAAGGACTCACCTTAAAGAAACGCGCAAGTCCAGTAACGGTATCTCCAGCCCTTACGCGATAGCGAACAGCCCTGTGTTGCTTGTACCAGTGAAAGTCTCCGGTAGAGTTTCCGTAATCGTTCGTAGGCGCCACGAAAGCCATAACCTTGTAAAACCCTCGCTTACAAACCTTTCTAGGATCTTTACATCTGTACACGTTTCCGGGATTATCAGAGAGGACGCGCTTCGTAAATCCTCTACAAGATGTGAAATCAGAATTTTTAAAACGACCAGGCGGCGACTTATTTCCAGGAACACTCTTTACGTTTCTATTAGCCCTGTCACTCCCGAACGCATAGTCGTAACAATTGTCCCTCGTACGCCCCACGTCACCCCAGCCCATGTACGAAAATAAAGGTTCAGCACCTGAAAGTGGCAACACAGCGACTTTTTTCTTCTTGTTCATTTTTTTTATTACTCATATAATAAAAAAAATGAAGGAAATCCTTTCTTCCCGCAATTCTCAGGAGCTCGTGTACAACATCATCATCTTCGTGTTGTACGTTCTCGTGCTCACGTTCATCATGAGATACCTATGGAACTCCACCATGGTGAAGCACATCACCATCCTACGCCCGGTAGACAGTCTGCTCAGCACGTTCCTACTCGCAATAGGTATCGGTCTGTTCAAGCTCTAAATCCCAACAACTTCTTCGCAATAGTCGACGCAGATTCTTTCGGGTCGAATGAGACACCAGGTCTCAGCCTAAAATTTTTGACATGCGTTCCAGTGGATCCTCTCATGCCTATCTTTAGCATACTGTGTATACAAGACAGAGCACGAGGGACCTTGATATTGCCTTTCAACAATTGATGGCGCATCGAATTCAAGAAAAAATGAAAATCGTATCCCTTCTTTCCAGATGTAAACTTAGAAATTCCAAAATCAGTTATGAGTACATGTCCCTTATTCATGAGTATATTATCCAAATGAAGATCCATATGTCTGAATCTCGGATAGCGTCTATGTATCTTTTTTAGGATTATGTATATGTTTCGTATTATTTTTAGTATAGTATCGTCGTTGTATCTATGCGTATTTAGCCATTTTTTTAGAGATATTCCGCTATTTTTGGTGGTGAGTATACCATTTTTATACGATATGGGTTCTGGCACGTGTTTTGGTAAGAGTTTGAACATCTTCTGGTGAATGAGAAATTCACGCCTCGAAGTCTTCTTCCTCATTTACTACTTCGTCAACAAAATCCTCGCTGAACGCACACCCCTTGAGCTCAGACGAAGGATACAGAAGAGCCTGTAGAAGACGAACTGACAGCCCGAACTTATTGTCGATGATCCAAACCTGATTGAAGTCTACGATCGTCTTCACCTTCTGACCCTTCTGAAGGGTGTCGAGAGACGTCAGACACCGAGAGGTATCATACGCCTCAGGAATAAACTTCCCATCACGCACTGCAACCTTCAACTTCATAGTGGGTGCGTATTTCCCGTCCTTAGACTCGTGGATGCAGCTCTTGAACAGAGCCTGCTTGATCACATCCTCTGAATACTTGCGTCCAAGAAGCTCCTCTGAATTTGAGATGACATGATTCAGAACGTGACTCTCGATAGACCGGATCTTATCGACCAGAGATGCGTCGTCGAGAGAGAGCTGAAGGCTATAGCTCACGACACCGGAGTTCTGGTCGGTAAAAGAACTCAGTCCGAAAGGAGAACGAAGTGTCGGCAACTCGAAATGAGCCTTACCTCCGCCGACACAGTTCACGTAGATCATCTTTCCACCCTTTGCATTCTTGCGCAGGCCGGAGAAGACCAGGTTGTTCAGATCGAGGGTATTGATGTTCTTGATCATTCTTGGTTACTACTTGATTATGTATCATCGTTAATCTTTAACCCGTAAAATTTTTAGTAACGTACGGATAAGAATGAGTAGTTATGAAGCGTTCAAAAAGAATTTTGTAGATAAATATGGTTTAAATGAATCATATTTTAGTAGAGATTTCTATAATGAAGTGCATACGGTTGTAATTAAAGATGATAATAAAGTGAAAACTGATGAAGAAATGTACGCGTATATATTCGCAGGAATAATAAATTATCTGAGCGGAGTTGCACAGAGTGAATTTATAAAACAATCTGAAAATAATAAAAATTCTGCATCTAACACATTCTTTGAAAATTTGAAAAATTTAACGGAAGAAATCGTTAAAGTTATAAACAAGAATCAAAGTCTGGCATCACTACTTGAAAAAGCCTCGTCAGATCTTGACGGAACTGGTCCGGAAACCACAAATTTGAGAAATGCCACGACAGAGTATTTTAACAATAATACAAACAAAAATGCTCAGCAACGATTGTTAAGTGCTATATATAAGTATGAACTTGTTAGAGCATACAACAAACAGTTTAATACTATTAAAAACACAAATATACCAAACTATCGCACTTACGAGTCATTGAAAGCCGCGAATAAACCATCTCCGCCACCAGGTGGTTCATCTATGTCAAGTTCGAAGCTGGAAAAGTTGCGTGTCATTATTCCAGAATTAAATAAATTAGGCGGCCCGAGTGCCAAAGCTCAAGCAAATATGATAAGAGTTTTTTTAAAGACTCTTCCTAAAAATGTAAATCAAACTCTAATCTCCGAATTGAACAGACACTTAAATAATGCCAAGAGATTGTTAAAAGGAAAAGCGACTGTGCCGCCTGTGAATATAGCTGAGACGAGTGAATCAGGACAACGGAGAACGAATGCGGCTGCAAAGGCGAAAAGAGCCGAGTTGAATGCTATTCTTTTAGAGTTGAATAAATTAAATAATAATTCAAAAGTAACGGCGAGAATAATAAAAGAAAATTTAAATCATCTTCCTAAAACTGTAAATCAAAATTTAATTTCCAAATTGAATAGACATTTAAGCAATGCCAGGAACGCGAAGGCGAAGGCAATGGAGAATGTGAAGGCCGAGAAGAAGAGGGCGAATGCGAAGGCGAATGCCGATGAGAGAGCGAAGGCGATAGAAGAGGCAGCTGCTAGGGCGGCTAAGGCAACTGCGAGAGCTGCTGTGAACGCAGAAGAGAAGAGGGTGAGAGAAAAGATTGCCAAGAAAAATAGAGATATTACAACTCTTCGACAAACATTACAAAATAGATCTAAAAAATTATCTAGCATACCATCAACGTTTAATACATTTATCGAATATGGAAACTCGTACACAGGAAACCCGACTACCTACAATAATGCTTTAAAATTTTATAAAAAAGCAGAAGGTGTGCTTGACATGGCAGAGGCAAATGCCAAAAAGGCTGCTTATAACGCGAAGAAGAAGGCGAATGCGAATGCGGTCGCGAGGGTGGCTGCCAAAAATAAGGCAGACTTGCTACTTCAACAATTGAATGAACTGAGACGCGAGACTTCTACTAACAACGACAGTATAAGAAAAAATATGATGACTAAAATCACACAAATTCAAATGGAAGAATACAGAAAATTAGACGAACCTAATTTTACTAATTATTCAAGTGTCTTGAATAAACTTCAAGAACTTGTAAAAAATGCCAAGAGTGCAAAGAATAATTCTGAAACCAGAAAAAAGGCGAACGCAACCTCAAAGGATTTTATAAAGCAGCTTAATAATATAAAACAGGAACTTAACAATATTAAGAACAATAGAACAACATATGTACCGAATGCAAGAACGAGTGTAGAAAAAATAATAAGTAACGCACAAAAATTATATAACAAAGAACCAAACAAAACAAAACTATTGAGAAATTTGAATAAGAGTGTGCAAAATGCTAGAGCCGAAAGAGATAGAGTAATTCAAAAAATAAAAAACGACGAAGAAGCCAAGAGAAGGGCCAATGAAGAAGAGAAGGTCAAGCAGATGAAGAATACCGTTGATAAAGCGAATAAAATTATGAAAGAATTGAAACAAATAAGTAACAATATCGCATTAGATAAAAGTTCCGTAAATAGTATGAAACAAATTTTGATAAATGCACAATCAAAACGTGAAAAGTTGAACAATAACAATGCTAATATCTCGTCTATAATGGGTAGTCTTGAAGCTTTTCTAACAAATGCCAGACGTGCAAAACAGAGAGAGAACGCAGTAAAATTTGCCAGAAATCAAAAAAAGTACCGTGAAAATTCTGAAAGAGCTGAGAGAGAAAAACAGAAACGTGAAAATGAAAGAAGAGAAGAATTTAGCGGAAAAGTCCCAGTTTCGGGAACTATACCAGCTGGTTATAGTAGCAGATATCACAATCCTTATTTTATTAAAAAAAAAAAAAATATAGATCCGAATGCCCAGCAGAAGACTATCAACAACGCTAGGAGGAGGGCCGAGAAAGAAGAAGCGAAGAAGAGAGCCGCCAACAACGCCAAGAGGAGGGCCGAGGAAGAAGCGAAGGCCAACAAGGCCGCCAGCAACGCCAAGAGGAGGGCCGAGGAAGAAGAAGCGAAGAAGAGAGCCGCCAACAACGCCAAGAGGAGGGCCGAGGAAGAAGCTAATGCTGAGGCGAAAGAGGAGAACGGTCCTCCTCCTCCATTACGACCAGCTTCTAAGATGATATTTAATTCTAAATTCGACCCATACTTATACCCATTCACTGGTAAAAATAACCCACATCGTGGAAAAACTGCGTTCGAAGAATTACAAAATGTTGGAATTATACCCAAAAATGCTTCTATAAATACATACAACTCATCTCTATTACGTAATAGGCTCGAACAAAATATAGGAATGAATTATCTTAATTATGATAATTATGAACTTAAAGGATTACGAAGAGACTCAAAAACGTATCAAAATTTTGTAAATAAAGTGCGGCTACAACGTCACGCAGAAAGATTAGCCACGCTACTAGGAAATGTCCGACTCAAACAAGCTACTTCTAAACAAGATTTGATCGAACAATTGCAAACGAAAGGTATCAAAGTAAAAAACTCCAATAATTTGAATAAAATAACGAAAAGTATAATTCCTATGACTAAACGTGCTAAAATTTTTTCACAATTAGGATTAGCCGGAACATCAAAGATAACCACATATGACAAATTAGCTAATGTGGTATTGAGTAAGTATAAGGTCGATCCATCTATTAATTACCCTAAAAACGATCCAAACAAACTAATAAATTTCTTAAATGCTGTTAATTATAGAGGAAAGTTAGCGAATCGATCTAATAATATCAACGTAAAAAAATTACCAAAAGTAAATAAAAATCTAACCATGAATAGACTACGAATTGCCAGCGGTTACAACAAACTTCCTACACGACCTCAAAATGCAAATTTTCCAACTTTTAGAATAAATAAAAAATAAATCTATATAAAGAATAAAAGATGACGTGCGGCTGTATCTCCAACGAGAAGAAGATGATGATAAGCGCTCAGACGGCGCTCCTGGCACTGATCGTGTTCAGCCCGCTCGCATTTCAGGCGATCAGAGGCGTTCTAGGCGGAAGCGACATGATTGCATCCTCGGACGGTCTACCGACATCCATCGGTCTGGTTCTACACGCGCTCGTGTTTGGTGCAATTATATACATCCTCATGAAACCTAAAAAGTTTCGTCAAACCGAATAGAGTCCCCTTCGGCGATGATATGTTTTGAGTAATCCCCGACCCGTTTTTCGAAAAAGTTCGTCTTTCCTTCGAGTGAAATGTTCTGCATCCAGTCGAAAGGACACGACGAACCCCAGACGGGTCTGAATCCACACTGTTTCAGCAGACGATCAGCGACAAACTCTATGTATTCCGACATCTTCACAGAGTCCATCCCTATAAGCTTCACTGGCAGCGCATCGCACACAAACTCCTTTTCGATCTTCACAGCATCCTTGACAATATCGTGAGCGACATCCTCCGTGATCTGATTCTCAGAACTCAGATGACGCATGAGTGTCACCGCAAACTCCTGATGGAGTCCCTCGTCCCTCGATATGAGCTCGTTGGAAAAACAGAGTCCTGGAAGAACACCCCTGTTCTTCAGCCAGAACAGAGCGCAGAAACTTCCCGAGAAGAATATTCCTTCGACACACGCGAACGCAAAGAGTCGCTCTGCGAACGTTCTTCCGTCGTCCTTTGAAAACCATTTTATCGCCCACTCAGCCTTATCTTTGACACACTGAACAGTCTCTATGGCACGAAAGAGACGATCCTTATCTTGAGGGTCTCGAATGAGCTTATCGATCATGAGCGAATACGTCTCCCCGTGGATCGTCTCATTGAATCCCTGATACGCATAGAACGCCCTCGCTTCAGGAATCTGAACCTCTGTCCCGAAATTGTTGTCCAGATTCTCAAACACGATTCCGTCGGAGGCTGCAAAGAACGCGAGGATCGTCGAGACAAAGTGACGCTCGTCGTCGTTCAGTTTCGTCTCCCAATCGACGAGATCTTGGGACAGATCAATCTCCTCGGCCGTCCAGAAACTTGCAACTGCTTTTTTGTACAAACTCCATAGTTCGGGATACTTGATGGGGAAAGTCGTGAAACGGGTGAGTGTCGGTTCTAGGATGGGATCTGTCATTGTCATTTATTCTTGATACGAGATTTATAATCTTAAAAGGGACGCGCGACGAATACATAACAATGTCTGAAGATCTGAGACGCTTCGCCCTTCGTCTCAGGCTCTTCTCTAAGAAGAAAAAGAAGAACGTCGAATCTGTGATGAGCTGTGCGATGTTTTTACGCGAGGTTCTAAGAGGCCGTGGAAAAATCGTCCAGGGGTATTGTTCTACGGCGACTGGCGAAAAGTTCAGACACTACTGGGTCGAAGACGACGACCAGCAACATCCGAACACGTACGACATATCTATGGAGATGGCTAAGCTCGCCGCTCCAGAGATCATGGGTCTTCTCGCGTACACTCTGAGCAAGGAGAATACGGACGAAAAAGAGTTTGTGAAGGACGATCACAACGACGAGCTGTTCACTCTTTATCTCGAGGAACCAAAGAAATTTTGGAAAGGGGTTGAAAGGTTACGTTAGAATTAGATGCGTATCTACTCCTAGGTGTAAAATTCTCCTTGACGTATCTGAGCACCTCGCTCGGAAGCTGTTTGGACGGTGTCGTGATCGCAGACAGGCCGTTACACACGTCCGGTCTGTTCTCGACGTCCGGAAACATCTCGTTGAATTCGTCGACAATCTTCTGAGGTATTGAAGGCGACTGAGACAAGAGTCTGTCCATCTCTTGACGAACCACGACAACAAGATCTTCGCGCTGATGTATCTCGCTTATGTTCAACTCAGTCTCGATGAGACGATACAACATGGAGTATTGCATGGCTGCGCTCGCGTGGAGCTCAGTCTTCTCTGCCGCCTTTCCGAATCTCTGAAAACTGTTTATGAGGCCTATTATGACGTTCGTCGCACCTATGATGTATCCCATATAAAACTGAACTTTGCCCATGACGGTCTTCGCGTTGTCCACGGTGCCTGCGGTAGAGAAACCACCCGCTCCTGCTAATGTGCTCAGGACTATACTGGAATACACGTATCTTGAATTTATGTTCTTGTAATGATGCATTGAATGGTAATGTAACCATCTCCAGCCTCCAGCCTTCTCCTTCCACGAGTCCAAGAGTTTAATCTCATTTTCTGAATACGTCATTAAAATATACCTTTAAATTTTTTGAAAACCGCACCCGAGACACGAGTTCCTTTAAGTGAGGACCACAGTGTCTCATGATTACAGGAACTGGAACCGTAAGATACTCTGACATTTTCGAGAGGAGAACAAAATTAATCTTGTCGAAAAATATCGCACGATCGCACTCGATCACCAACAAGAACTTTTTACCTTTCAAGACTGGTTTTAATTTAGACTCTAAAAGAGATACCTTTTCACCGACCTGTGATTCTGTTACCGGTTGCCACTTAACGTACATATCCGGAAACACTTCTATTATAGTAAACTCTCCTGATGTTGAAATCTTCAGGAAACTGTTACTCATATGATTTTTTAATATTTTTTAATTATAAAAAATGGACCCAGTAGGCCTACACAAGTTTTTAATGTATATCGTGGCATTAATTCTGATTCTTATGGCGTTCACGTCTCTCGCTTACGAGTTTACAGACGGCAAGGAGAACAGAGCCGCGAATAACAGACCTGCACAGATTCGTTTCGCAAAGAAATGGCTCGACGGAATCGGTATGTTCATAGCTGCCCTTGTTCTTATTTACATGACGTGGTTCACAGATTTGAACATCAGAGCAAATAATGGAGGTGGAAATGGCGGTGGATATGGCAGTGTCTATCCATAAATAATCTCGGAAGATATTAAAACGAAATGTTAACGATAGGAGATTACAAGAAAGCTGGATGGGCTATGATCGTAGCCCTTCTCATTGTTATGGTTTCCGCATTCCTGGATCCCAAAGTTTCAGAGGACCCGAACAAGATGAAAGCTCCGAGAGTTCAATATGTTGCGGTAGGTATGGCATACCTCATGCTCTTAATTTTCATCGTTGTGCAACTTTACCGGTAAAATTTCATCGAGCACCTTCAAAAGAACCTTCTTGCACATTTCATACGACGGATCAGTCACACAACGTCTCCAGTGTCTCTGAATGACACTCGCAGCCCTGTTTCTGCGAATTTCGGAATCGAGCTGTATAGTTTCCAAGTTCCACTGTATCTCAGGATACAGCGCAATGTGCTCGTATCGTACAGTCGGATTCTTTGAAACGAGAGCGTAATTCCACGGAATATCAGGACACTTTGAGATGACCTTTTCGAAATCCAAAACAGACGAAAGATATGAAAAATCCCAATCAAGCTCGTAAAGGTAATGCGTATCCGTTACGGGGTTGAATTCGTCCATTATGAGAACTGCGTATACCCAAGGAAGGTCCATGTGTTTCTTGGCGAGACTCCATTTCGTGTGCGCAGAGTGATCTATCCACGCTATCCTGTCGTAGTGACTTCTGAACATGCGTATAAATTCAATTCCTTCGTCGTCCACAAATGTGAACATCAATTCATTTATAGTCCAAGGCAGATTGGGGTGGTTCATTATGTCTTCTATAGTAATCTCGTTACTCAGAGTGAGACTGTACCAGTTCCAAGGCTTGTCTGGAAATTCGAGGAGTATGTCTATAGAAGACATTCCCCTTTCAGAGAGCTTATCCCAATTCCACGGTTTGTTGGGAAATTCTCGAACCCAGTTCCACGTAAAGTATCTATTCGAAGAGAGAAGCCTCCAATTCCAAGGTTTTTCGGGAAACTCTCTCACCCAGTGCCAACTGAAATTAGGATGATCCACGAGCGTATCGTAATTCCAGTCAGCATTCTCGAAATCTTTTAGGGTCTGAAAATACACGTGCGTATGAGAAGAGAGATTCTTAAAGTTCCATTTCACGTTCGGATGATTATGTATCAAATTACTGAGGACTCTGTTCATTACTTAAACGAGATGTTCAAACTTTTAAGTAAATGAAACGAACCGCCGCACTCTTCATGATTACAGGAAAATATAAGGACTATACGTTCTTCGTAGAGAATTCGGTCAATAGTTTTAAAAAATGGCACCCTGACATCGACGTCGTTATAGCTGACGATACATGGCTCTCTAAATGTAAAAGCCCAGAACCTCTCATGAATAAACTTGAAGTTGTACAGATAACGTTTGAAGAGTTAGGATACGAAAAGGTCATCCTTATAGATGCAGATACAATCACATGTGCACGATTCGATGAACTTCTTGATGACGATGAGACTCCAGTTCTCGCAACTCTTGATTTTCCTATGGATCCCGCTGGATATCCGTTTCCTGTGAACAAATATATGCTCCCTCATAACGGAATGGAATGTAAGAATGTAAATAGCGGAATAGTATGCTACAACACACCTCAAGCGATACGAGACGTTATCAAGATTGCAGAGACCGTAGATGGTCTTCGTATGGATCAATACGCGATCCAATACTACGCAGACACTAATCCACACCTCGTAAAGATTGTCGATTTTCCTTACACGTTCTCGACGTTCGTGTACAATACACGAGGACACGGCACTATAGGAACAGAGTGCATACGCGACGGAAAATTGTATTTCGGGTTCGACGGACCGCTCATCGCGGAGATTGCACCGACGAGACTATACAGGCCTTTCGGTAATAAATTGTATAATCACATGGGCAAACACGTAAAATTGTTTCATTTCACAACAAGAAACCCTGAAATAAAAAACTGGTTCAGCGATGACACTGTAGAATTCTTCAAGAAATACTGTGACTGTGATTGGAATCTTTCACTCTAGGCTTTTTATAGACGAGTCTAAGTGAAGACGCCACCTGGCCCTCTTGACCGCGTCCATGACAGAGTCTGCCTTCACCTCGTACACGACAACCCTGTCTGAAAGCTGAACGTCCCAGTGATTCTCCGTGCTCTCGGACGCCCAGAAGTCTTTAGGTGAAACTTCGCCCATGTATCTCACGGCATCGTCGAACGTATGGGCAGCGACGCACGTGCCGTGTTTAAATTTCCACATTATCCCCGAAGGGATCTGGGTCATTTTTTTCCTTGGTCCGCAGCAGAACATTTTCTCTTGATACCGAGCGACGTCTCTAACTTGCAATTAGATCTCGCCAACGGCTTCTCTCTCTTAAGGTTGAGCAGATTCTCGGTTATCTTCTGTTCCTTTACGGTATTATGAATCTGGAACACTTCGCCCGGTATATGGACTCGAATAGGTATACTACCATCTCTAAACTCTTCAATCTTTATATCACCACCGAACATCTCGAGACAATATCTCTTCGGAGCCATCTTTATGGGAGTAATCTTTCCCTCCATCCTCTTGCGCATGAGTGTTATGAACGTACACGCCTCGAACTTTCCTCTCTCTATTGCATACGCCTTCATGCACCCCCACGAACAAAAGTGACCAGTCGTATAGAAGACGTTCGAAACGAAATCGTAAGGAAAATGAAGAGACTCCCATTCAAATGAGTAACAGCACCACCAGCAGTGCGGCTTCATTTTAAATTAAAGAAACTTATGTATTTAAATAAAGATGTATCTCCTTAGCATCGACGTCGGGATCAGAAATCTCGGCATGTGTCTCATCGATCAATCGACGCTGAAGATCAGAAATTGGGACGCGACAGGAATTCCTCCGAAACACGCAGACGGCATCTTCGTAAGTCTTAAGAATCATTTCAGAGATCGGCCATGGGTCCTCGAGGCTTCCAAAGTTCTCATAGAGAAACAACCAGACAAGAACAAGACGATGAAATCAGTGGAGAACTTTATACACGCATACTTCCTATGTAACGATAAAGACGTTCAGCTCTACGACGCGAGGTTCAAAGTCCCAGACGTCGTCGGACCTGGCAGGGCGATGTATCTCAAGCGGAAGCGCGAATCAGTGCTGAGGTGCTCCGACTTTTTGAAGGCGAATAACCAGGACTGGATCGACTGGTTCGACGTGCAGAAGAAGAAGGACGATCTCGCAGACAGCGTCATGCAGGCTCTGAGCTACATAGAGAGCGCCAAGCCCCACGTCATAGACGTGAAGATTAAGAAGAAGGCTCCCAGAAGACCCACGCCCAATCAAAAAGATTCAGTGTATTCGAGAGCGAATCTCGCATGGCTTTATGTGAACGGCATAGACAACAAGAAGAGATTCGATAAGGATCTCAGGAGATACTACACCAGCCTCCAAGAAATGCTGGACGATTTTGGGCTCGTAAAAAAAGATGATTAGTGTTCAGGGACAATGACAATCACCGTGATCACAGACACTGATGTAATAAACGCCATGAAGCCTCTTCGCGAGTTTGCAACGACAAAGCTCGAGGAAATCTTCGGGCATGACAACAAGACACTCTCCAAGAATGTCGAGATTTCAATCTATAACTGGACTCTGAGAAACTCTACTGCTGCAAAGTGCTGCAAGACAAAGACCGATCTCGTTCCCATCAAGAGTCTATACAAGCTTCGTTTTGCCACGATGAAGAGAGCCCTCGTAGAGGGGGCTATCAAAAATGAACTCGTTGAGAAGAAGATCAAGTGCAAGGATCTAGTGTTCATGTCGAGTGATCAGCTCATGCCAGAAGGTCCATTTGCGAAAGCAATCATGGAACACAACGAGCGCGAGATTATCATCGAAAAGAACAAGGCGAAGATGGATGAAGAATACGAGGGGATTTTCAAGTGCAAAAAGTGTAAAAGCAAGAAGACTTCGTATTATCAACTTCAGACGAGGAGCGCGGACGAGCCCATGACGACGTTCGTTCAGTGCATCGAGTGTGATAATCACTGGAAATTTTGTTAGTTTAAAGAAATTGTCATAGATGTCCCCAATGAGTTTGATCAAAGTTTTGACGGAACTAGATAACGGAACAATCACAGAACTTCCTGCGAAGATTGTAGAGACGAAGAATAACGGAGACGTGTTTGTGATTAGATACCTTTCGTATGCAGAGAAGCGAGACAATCACAATCGAAAGATTTACAAGTATGAAGACGATACATACGAGATTACGAATGAATCTATAACAGAATTTCTAAACTCTGATTTTGAGATTGATCTGGGATACAAGAACATATCATCAGACGAGTTTGTCAAGTACGAGTCAGACTCGGACGACGATTACACGCCTTCCTCAGACGAAGACGAAGAAGACTCCGATTCAGACTCGGACGAGGATTCAGACGAAGATGAGTCCATCACGGATGAAGACGTCCCTTACGAAGATGACGACGATGCGTATTAAAAAATAATCTGATTCACATAATAAATGAAAAAGTCTGATACCATCCTTGTTATCGGCGCGATTGCTCTATTCGCCTGGATTACCGTGAGCATGAATCCTCCGAAGAAGGAAAAGTGCTGCGGAGCAAATTAAAGAAGACAGCATCGCATAATTAAGTATGATGCTGACCGATTTTGATCCGTCCAACAAAAAACACGTCGCATGGCTCAGGGAACTCATTCGAGCCCCCGTAAAGGATAAGATTGACGTCCTAAACAAGAATCCCATGAAAGCGAAGGTTCCACCGTTCGAAGTTATTCAGATCGTGTTCGGTCTCTCTATGATGTACACGAAAGCAGTGTTCGACAAGACTGCGGTATTCCTGGATGATTAGAGCTCCCACAGCTCAGCCAATTTGTGTCTATATAATTCTTCATTCGCAATGTCCCATTGAAGGAGACTCCCTCTCATCTTATTATCATCAAACGAATGAACATCAATCATGCTAAATGCGTTCTTTATACAGAACATTTTTAACATGAATTCGGTCCATTCTTGCGTATCTAGATATTTTAACTTGTTCGTCCGTGCGTGTCTGAATATGATAGTATCGTCAAAATTGATCTGAGGCCACTCTTTGGTGAGTTCGTAATGGTTTTCCAAAAGTTTTCCGAAATGCATACAGTCGCTCTTGTTTCTAAACGCTATTATAGAACACACGTTCCTGTTTTGGATTGTGAAAATCTGCTGCTTTCCGTCTCCGTGGTGGATGGTGTAAAATTTTCGGTTTCCTTTTCCGACCGAGACTTTGGGTCGGACGGCCGAGAGCATGTTCTTTTCTCTTCCATAGTCGTTTCTTTTAAGTAATTAAAGTGTTCTCTCGATGACGTCTTAATGGAAGATGTTTCTCTTCTTCAAGAGTATAACGTTCGTGTGTACAAGAAGGACGAAGACATAGTCGACATAATAAACAGTATTCTCGAAGGTAACATGTCTGAAGAGGCGTTTTACATATTCGATATAGGAAAGGTTATCAAACAGGTTCAGAAATGGAACGAAATTTTACCTATGGTAAAACCGTTCTACGCAGTAAAGTGCAATCCAAACGAACTCATCCTCAAGATTCTTTCGAGTCTAGACGTAAATTTTGATTGCGCTTCCAAGAACGAGATTGCCGCAGTCACAAATATAACCGACGATCCTGAGAGGATCATATTCGCAAATCCGTGCAAAATGTCTAACCAAATTAAATTCGCAAGGGCAAACGACGTGAATCTCATGACGTTCGACAGCGACCACGAATTGTATAAGATTAAACTGTATCACCCTTATAGTAAGCTCGTCCTTCGCATCAGAGTTGACGACAGTCAATCCGTGTGTCAATTCGGGTGTAAATTTGGCGTGGAGATTGACGAAGTTCAGAGACTCTTGGAGATTGCAAAGGCTCTTTCTCTGAACGTCGTGGGTGTGTCGTTTCACGTCGGTTCTGGATGCAAGAATTCACAACAGTTCAGGAACGCTATTGGCAACGCACGAAAGTGTTTTGACATTGCAGATACTCTTGGAATCAATTTCACATTGCTAGACATAGGAGGAGGATTCGAAGAAGAGACTTTCGAAGAGACTTCGGAAGTCATAAAGGACGCGTTGAAAGAATCACGATTCGAAGATGAAGAAGTCACTATTATAGCAGAACCGGGTAGATTCTTCGTTTCTTCGAGTCATACACTCGTCGTGAACGTTATAGGAAAAAAGGACAGAATCACGGAGGACGGAGAAAAGATGTTCGTGTACTATCTCAACGACGGAATGTACGGCTCTTTCAACTGCATACACTTTGATCACGCAGTTCCTGTAATCTCACCGTTCAACGAGCGTGACGGAAAGCTTTACAAATCGAAGATATTCGGTCCGACGTGTGATTCTATGGACAAGATTGCCGAAGAGGCTATGCTTCCGGAATTGACCATAGGCGAATGGTGCTACATAGAAAACTTCGGAGCGTATACGTGTGCTGCGGCGAGTGCATTCAACGGGTTTACGAGCACCCAGGTCATAAATATCATGACCTCTTGATGTATTCCCACTGGAACAAGTCTGCGTCAAACACTTCGGTTATCACTTTTGCCGCGGTGTTCGGATCGAAATCCGAAGAGCAACAGAAAAGATCCAAATATATCTTGTCAGATTCTGGATATGTGTGTGCAGAAAAATGACTCTCTGAAAGAACAATCACACCTGTGACACCTACCGGTTCAAATTGATGAAACGCCCTAGAAACTTCTGTAAGTCGAAGCAACTCGACGACGCGTTCCATCTTGGGAACGAGTTCTGACGTCTTTTCTGTGACGACATTTCCCTCGAGCATTCCAAGAACGTGGTGCATTGTTAGTAGTACACAATTTATCTTTTAAGTTTACCCGTGTCTACTAAATATTGAACGTGTGCATTTAAATTGTTATTTGGAACTATTTTAAATACGTGCTTGTAAACCTCAAAACTGTTAATCTTGTCTATAACCTCTTGCACCTTATCTGGACTGCTTCGAGGCGGTTCAGACTCGTACAACAAGTCTATTGAATTTTTCACAGATGGTTTTTCTGGAATGTACGGACTCTCTTGCAAGTCGAGTAGTTCCTTACAATCCATGATGTACGAAACAGCAGAATATCCTGGTATACACACAAAGTTGTATTTATCGTACACTCTCGCATACTTCTTTGGAACTTTCACCATAGGAATCACACCGCACGCGACAGCCTCGTAAAATTTTGAAATATCAAGACCTACACCGTTTGGACAATACGCGTATTTGTATTCGGCCATCTCTTCTATGTATTCTTCGAACGGTTTAGGAGGTTCGTTAGGAGTAAGTAATCTCTCGTATTGGTTCACTATAGTATAATTGTAATACACTGCATCCTTCTTCGGCTTTTCCGCAAGTCTCTTTGCGTTCTCCAGAAGATACTTGTGTGTGTTTATAGTCATGTAATTGTTAACGAGTTTGAGTTTAGGATGTTCTGAATAAAATGAATTTGTCATTGTCCATGAGAGACAGTTTGATTCTGTATCTAGAACGTGAAATAGTTCTTGTTCATCGAGCACTGCATTCAAGGGTGCATCACCCATCGCACTAACCAAATGAAGTTTTTTAGGAAATTTAAATTCTTTAACGAAATTTCGAGCATTCCAAGAATATACATGAACTCTATCACCGTCTTCGAGATCTTCTAGTGGTTCTCCTGGAATGTAGAATTTGTTGCACGTTGACATCCAATAATTCGTGTGACCCAGAAACTTTTCGTTGTTCATGGCGTTGACATTGGAGCGAGAAAAAACTTTAAGTTTCCTAGATTTGCAATCGGATACTTGAAGACAACAGGGGATTCGTCATCGGATTGGAAAATCTGAACGGTCGAGCAAAGAATGGTCGCCTTCGTAAACATGGAAAGATACTTGAGACTGAATACACCTTCGGCACCGCTTCCGACGTCGTCGCTCTGTTCTATTATAGTCTCCTTCGAAGCAAAATCTCCGTCGCACTTGAACACGAGATCAGTTCCAGTTCTGCGAATGATCACGTCATCGCCTATTATTGACATGTCTCTCACAATCTTCTGAAAATCGATAGATGGCATCTGTGTGGATATAGGCATATCTATGCTCGGAATCTCGAGAATGTCTTCGTTCAGATCGAGGAGTTTGATACTAAATTTGCTCGTCGTTCTCTTCGATTCGTTCGTTATTACTATGTGAAGCATCTCGTCGTCGGATGTCATGCTGAGAATATCGTTATTCGATATACTCTTGAGCAACTTGAACATGTTAGAAACGTTAATACCCACAAAAATCTCACGCTGACACGAATACTCTTCGAAATTTTCAGCCTCTAAAAATACATGGACGAGCGTAACGTGTGCCACGTCGAATGCGAGAATCTTCATTCCAGACGAATCGAAACATATGTTCACGTCGTTGATAATCTCTTTAAGAACTTCTAGGAGAGACTTTATCGCACAGGCCTGGATCGTCTTTAGATGCATCTTTTCTACTCTAATTTCCGTGGTTCTTTTTTATATCAGCATATGCTTCGTTGATGGGTTTGTTGATTCTCTCGTTGAGTTCCTTTGTCATGGGCGGAGAAAGAGCTATTCCATACGAATCTAGAGCGAAACCGTCACCTATACCGTCGAAAGGTTCATCGAACGAGTATCCTCCTCGTGTATCATTACCCTCAAACGTCGTCGGGACCATATTTTCAAGCCACCGCAAAACCTCTATACCCACATGCTTTTCACCGGTGTTCGTGACTATGACAGGAACCCTCGTTATACCTTTGGGGACACCCTGTCTGTTTATGTTATGAGTCTTGACCATAGGTATGAGCACAGGATGTTCCTTTATGAAATTTATAACTTCGAGAGAATACGGACAATTCTCAGCAAAAATGAGTAACCCTGACATTATTTTTTAAATGTGTTTTCTATTTTAAATGAGACATTTACTCGCAGCTGTCTTACTAGCAGGAGTGATCATATACATTCTGAGGAATGAAAAGGCGCCTACCATCAAGGTTCGAAGAGAAAATTTCGAACCCGAACTCATCCAAAACACCATAAACAAGATTCAGGAAACAGAACGGAATGTGTATCCCGTAGATACCATATATTTCAATAGGAACGAGGAAACGGACACATACGAAGGTCGATTCATGTTCCTGAATACCGAAGGATTCTACGGAACTCAGTACGACGTTGTCACGGACGGTTCTAAGATTATATCTCTTTCGAAATCTATTCCCCCGGAATTTAAGAATCCGTTCTCCGGATTCGTGGTCAAACAATCTTTCAAGGATATGAAATCCACGGCACCTGTCGTAGACACAAAGAAGATTCATGAGAACTTTGTAGCAGGTCGCGGTTACGCTAGAGAAATGTAAAAGGTTTGATATTACTAAGGACGATGATGCTTGTTTCCGCAAAAGATTTACTCGAAAAGGAGCGCATGAAGAGACAAGCTAAAAAAGAAACGTATACAAAAATTCTCGTTCAGTTGTGTCGAAAGATTAACATAGCACACACAGCAGGAAAGGACAGAACTATTGTGAAGATTCCAGAGTTTATCATAGGATATCCAGTATACGACATGGACATGGTAACTCTGTACATGCACAGACAACTCAAGAGACTAGGCTACGCCTGTAGCGTTCTCAACACGGGATATATACACGTCGCATGGAAAGAACACCATAAGCAGCACCAAAACACTGTTCAAGACGATTCTTTACCTAGCTTATCAAATCTCAAAAAAGCGGCAAATACAATTCGTAAAAAATATACATAGAATGGTAAATGAAGCCCGTCACATGGCTTTCTATGGAGGTTACAGAGCATATGTGCCCCGTGATTCGTGACTTTTTCGTAAATGTGTACGAACACCCTGAGAGCTACCTCGAACCAGATCACAAGGAGACGCACAGCTCTCTCGTGAAATTTCAACTCGCACTCAAGAAGATTCCAAACTGGACGAATACACAGATCAAAAAACAGATTGATGACATCACAACTCGATGCACATGGTTCAAACAGCTCCTCGTGGGTCTGTTTGTGGCTCATGTGAAGATGATTTCAGACGGCATAAGAACGAGCTCGAGAAGTAAGCGCTTGAACGTCAAGCTTCCTTCTGACGAGACGTTTGTTCACACGTGTTTCGTTACATGTGCGAGCGACCTTTACGAAGATCCGTACGTGATGAAGGAACCCGAGAAGAAGAGAGACGAAGAACTCGATAAGCGTCTCCACAAGTGTATCATGAAATCAATATATAAGCTCATTCCCACGCGAGAGATACTCAACGAACACATACCAGTGATGAACGATATGGTGTGTCTCGGAGGTGGAGAGGAGCCAGAGACTATCGAGGAACCGAAGACTGTGGAGGAGCCAGAGACTATCGAAGAACCAGACGAGACTATGAAGCAGATTCCGGTTCCCGCCTCTTCATCCTCGACTCAGCAGAAGCCAGATTTATTCCCAGACGCAATAGACGACGAAGCTCGTGAGAAGAACGACGGCGACGAGATTGATGACGACGAAAAATTTAATCCACAGTTACAGGTAAAGAAGACAGATGGAGAAATATCTTAAAAGTCCTCTTTATGCAGGATTATTTGGCGCCGCAGTTACAGCAGCCACAATATACTTCATGAAAGGCATGCACGAGGATCAGAAGAAACCTCTTCCGAATTCTGCATACACAAAACCAGCTCTGTTTGTTTTCGCACTCGTGTATTTCATAGTATACTACGGTAACGGTCAATACGAAACTATATCGAAAGATCCCTTTTAAAGATAATATGATATGTATTTAAAATGGCAACCGTAAATGCATTCAATGAGCTCATGGATCAATTTCTAACGGAACTGAACCTTGCTTTTCCAGAGAACAAGTCTGTGATTAAGTTCCAGTCACAGTTTGAAGTTCTGCGGAGGACGAAACCCGATCAGTGTCTCAAGTCTTTCATGAAGGCCGTGAAGCCATACACTCCCAAGATTAGCGGAAAGGACGAGACGTTTATTCTCGACGACAGTAAGAACATCAAGGAACTCGCAGAGATTGATCTCAAGTCCATGTGGCTCGAGTCTAGTGATTCGACCAAAGACGCAATCTGGCAATACCTTAACACCCTCGTGATTCACGGAACTATCATTCAGACGCTACCAAAGGAAACTCTGAGTATGATTGAGGACATTGCTCAGAAATGCGCGAGTCAGATTACAACATCTCCGGATACAGCGGCGACGCTCATGAGTCTCATGAATACAATTTCTCAGCAAAAGTAAATGGAGGAAATTTTTAAAAAGGATGCGCTTCTTCAGTTTTGGCCCAACGAGAAACAGACTGCTCAAGAGAGAGTATACGCAACGACGAGATTCATAATCTACCTGTCTGTTATTCTGTATCTCATACGCCGCGATGTGAGAGTTCTCATCATGGGTGTCGCTGCTCTCGGTGTCCTTTACTACATGTATCAGAACGGAATGATAAAAGAACCCACGTTTGTATACAAACAAAAACCCACCCCGGACAATGTCATGAATAACGGTAATGTATCAGCAGGTCCACCAGACGGAGCTTCACTTAAAGAAGCGTGGGATGATATCCACCCCTTCTCCGAGGGAAGATGGTTCGCAGAGCATAACTTTTACACGGCTCCTATAAACGACAACAAGCCGTTCGTGATGAACGCGTACAGTTCTATGCTCCTTCCAAATTGCAGAGAAGATCCTCGTTTCTGTAACCCAGACTCGTCTATGTCTAGAGGACCAGAGTGGATTCAAAGAAAAACTTTCCAAAGAGTATAATAAAAAAATGAATTGCGCCGAAATTGTCGAGATAGACGACAAGCTCAGGCCGCAGACTACTTTTGGTTACAAGAAGGGATGGGCTTCTAGACCGTACGATTTTCCTAATTTGTACATCGAAGACCCAGAATTTCCAGTAAAGACATGGGATCCTATAGACACGTATACAGTAGATCACAATATTCGTTTTGCACAGAGGTATGAAAAGAAAAACTAACGTATCTAATAAATGGATCCGTGGTCCATCGCCGCCGTCGTAGGTTTAGTGTTTGCAGGGAAGAAACTGAGCGACGATTACGAGAATGATCCTCAGTCTCCTCTTGCCGTGAAAGAAAATTGTCCCGTGAAGAGAAATCCTAGAGATCACTATCTAGACTACATGGAATCCAGAAACATGACTCCGGATATAGGACGCCGCATAGGAGATGTCGTGCTTCCTCCTAAGTGCGAGATTGCGAGTTTACAAGACAGGAAGCCTCAACTTCCATTCGGTCAGCCCGTGTACAACCTTTACACACGAGAGAACATATCTAACAAGATGAACAATTTACAGCCTATAGAGCGAAAGAATGTAGGCCCTGGCCTCGGAGTTAATGCAGATGTTCCAGCGACAGGAGGGTTCCAGCAGTATTTCAGAGTTTTACCAAACAACGTGAATGACGAGAGACTCATACAGCTACCAGGAACGTTCGGAGGCCCGAGCGACCCGGTGGTAAAGTCAGCGCCAGGACTTACAGGTCAGCTCACACAGTTCCCCGAAAAGTTGTACTATTACGAGCCTGCTCAGACGAGCGGTCACGGTCAAGGAGGTATTCTTCGGAGTCCAGAGGGACGTCCTGAACATACAAAGACTGTTCGTGCTACAAACAGACAGACGACCGAGTTCAGAACAGATAAGGACGATTTACAATACGGTCCTTCGCAATACAATGTATACCAAGCATACGGTGACGTGTCCTCTTCTACTTCTTCTACTTGGAAGAGACTTCCTCATGTTTCTGACAATAGATCCAAAGAGGACAGAGCAGGCAACGGGCAGTGTATGAACGTTCGTGCAGATCCACTCGACGCAGGAGGTTTGATCACAAACCTACGGCGAGAGTATGCCACGAATGAACCAGGCGCACCTAATGGTTCTAGATTCCAGCAATACAAGGATGCTGAATATTACAAACTCAACGAATTCAAGTCGAATCCAAATCCATGGACGAACAATCTATCACTCGCTCAAGACGTTCTTAGAAATAATCCGATTGCAGTTCCACCTCTGAGCGGTTAACGGCCACCCTTTGCAGGGTGGCGACGCTTACCTGAAACAAGAACGAAAAGACCACCTCTGGGACCTCTCATTATAACGCGACCGAGCGCATTCTTCAGACCAGTATCCGTAAACGAAGAGCCAAGAGTCTTCCGATATACCTTTCTCATAGAAAGACCTCTACGGACAAATAGTCCGTCTCTCGGTCCTTTAAATATAGTACGTCCTTCGCGATCACGAGTTCCGGTGTTTGTATTCATTTGTTATAAAATAAGAAAAAAAATAAATCGTATATTAGATTAAATGTCGGGTGGAATTACTCAACTTGTCGCAACTGGAATTCAGGACGCGTATCTGTCTGGTTCTCCCGAGGTGTCGTTCTTTCGTTCTAGCTACAAGAGATACACTCACTTCGCATCCACTACAGAACGTCAGCTGATACAAGGTACTCCAGGTGCAGGTGCAGTCACTACCGTTCGTTTTGAGAAGAAAGGTGATCTCCTAAGCCACGTGTATCTCACTGCCCTTGATACAAGGAATGCAACAGTAACTGGTGTAGACTGGACTAAGGTTATTGATAAGATAGAGCTTCTCATCGGTGGTCAGATAATAGACACACAGGATGAAGTTTACACGAACGATGTAGAGCCGGTCATTGGCGCAAGCTCCTTCTCTACAAAGTATTCTGATGCAGATGCCACCGCATGTTCTTTCTATCCTCTAAAGTTCTTCTTCTGCAAGGACTGGCAATCTGCTCTGCCTCTCGTCGCTTTGCAATACCACGACGTGGAGCTACGCATCACCTGGGCTTCCGATCCATTCGCAGCCGTCAGCGGAGTTACACCTACGTCTTTCGCAGTGTGGACCAAGTTCATATATCTAGACAAGGACGAGCGCGAGTTCTTCGCAAAGAAGTCGCACGATATGATCATCACTCAAGTCACTCGCTCCGTGATTACAAACAAGTCCACGTATGAATTTGCACTGTCTCAGCCCGTCAAGTGTATCGCATTCAAGAGCAAGGACTACAAGAAGGCATACGAAAGCAGCGCAGTGACTGCTGCTAAATACACGTTCAAGGTTCAGATTAACGGTAATGATATAGGCGAGACCCGTACCCTCGATCACTGGACGTATGTGAACCAATACTACCTGACCCCGTTTGGATACAGACCCATCGGCGAGACGTATCCGGACGATAAATCTGTTGCAATCATTCCGTTCTGCCTGGACACCGCCAAGCTTCAGCCAACTGGCACGATCAATTTCTCGAGAATCGATACGTTCAGACTCGTGTGCCCACCGGGAACGTCGTTCCAGGATTTTGCAACCGGAAGCTACTTCTACGCCGTAAACTACAACATCCTGCGCATTCAAAATGGCATGGCAGGAATTTTGTACGCTAGTTAATAGGACGATCATGGAACGTCATAAAGCGATCGCCATACCAGTATACTTCATAGACGGAGAACCACATTTTTTGATCGTTCACGACAAGAGGTTCAGAGAATGGACATTTGTCACTGGAGGATGTAGAAAGAGAGAGGTGTTCAATCCTCTCAGATGTGCTCTCAGAGAGCTCGAAGAAGAGACGAGAGGCGTCATAAACATAACGACAGGATCGTATTCGTATTTCAAATTTACAGTCAAGGATACATGTGACGTGAATAACGTGTATCACGTATACGTCATAGACTTTCCAATGTCGCTCAGTGATCAGGAACGATTCATAAACCAATTTGGGATAAAGAAGGAGATGATGGATAAGAACCAGATTCGTTTCAAAAAACAATACGACGAAAATGATTCTATGGAGTTTGATACTATGAACGGTATCAAACACCGAAAGGACATCTGGTTTATGATTAAGGAATCTGTTCTAAACAATATAGAGTTTCACAGGGCACTTTATTCTACGAACAGAATTCCGTTCAAAGTATAAAAAAATAAAAATAGATATTTGTAATGAAACTCATCAACGAATGGATGAGCAAGAAGAATGTCACACACCTTCTCCTCGACGGTGGAACACTATCCGTGAATAATAACGACGATGACAGATTCTTTGAATCGTACGTCAGAGACGTCATACACGGAACGAAACTGTGCGTTGTCGAGCAGAAAACTCAGGTTTTCAGATTCTTCGTAGACGTAGACCTCGTAATACCCGACGAGGAAGGTCTCGATGTTGATTTTGTGGGTATAGCGCTGACGATATCTCGAATTGTAAACATGGGTAAATGTGTCCTTGCAAAAGCGTCCCCTAGAAAAGTTGAACACGGTATAAAACGAGGCCTTCACATAATATGGCCGGAATCAAAAGTGACGAAACAAAAGGCTCATAGAATACGAACCGATATAGTCGACGAGCTTGGTTCAGACTGGGAAAAGGTCATAGATCCTAACGTCTACGCGGGGAGTGGACTCAGAATGTTGTGGTCTCTCAAGAATGACGAGGAGAGCACGCCGTATATTCCGTGGGGATATATAACAGCAGAAGACAAGACTTTCAAAGAGTTTCGAGACGTTCAACCTAAGGTAGAGTTTCTACGTATGTTTTCAATCAGAACTACGTATGAAGATATCGACGATGACGACGAAAGGACGAAACTCGACGCCAGGTATTCTGATATCGAAGCATTCATACGCAAAAATGTCAAAGGTCAAGAGAATATACGAATCACTAAGATAAGCACGTGCAAAAACAAGAAGGATATGTGGATCGGAACAAATTCGAGATACTGTGAAAACGTAAAGAGGTGTCATAAATCTAATCACGTGTGGTTCTGTCTCAGCCCGATGGGAGTTTTATCGCAGAGGTGCCTCGACGACGAATGTAAAAACTTCGTAGGTAGAAAGTTCAGGATTCCTTCTCGCCTAATACCAAATGAAAGAAGTGTGGCTTGTGCTACTCGTTCTCTTGTCGTTGATTATTTTCCGGACGGATGGAAAAAAGATTAAAGTAGATACGTCGAGACTTGCACGTTTCAGAGATTTCGAACCTAGACTGTGGTCAAGATTCATAAACGAAGGCGACGAAAGTGCACTCGAACTCATGGGTCTATACATAGATGATGAAGATGACAAACTAGAGTTTTCTAATTCTTTTAAAGAATACAGAGCAAACATGATTAAATGGTTGAGCCTACAGGAGCAACCACAACCACAACCCGCTCCGGAAGGGTAATCAAGAAACCAGAACGTTATGAGCCTCAGGAAAAGGTTGAGGACGATTACGACACCGACGATTACGATACATCTGACGACGAAGAAGATGACGACGATTTTGAAACGTCAGACGAAGAAGATGACGACGATGACGATGATTCGGACGCAGACGAGAACGGAAACCTCAAAGGGTTCATTGTAGATGACGAAAGCGAAAGTGAAGACGACGAAGAGTAAAAAAAAGTATTCTCGCAGTATCTTAAAATAATGAGTTCTTTGGTAGTATCACCCGTAAAAATGTCGCTCGGCAACAACCGTTTCAGAAGAGGTATGGAGAAGAAGCGTATTCAGCAGCTCAAGGCTTGGCACGAGGATGTAAAGAAGATTGCAAAGTCGGAGGCGATTTTCGTCAGTAAAATATTTGAGGGTATATTTAAGGAGGATGATAAAGACCCTGAGAATCGGGATTGGATTCGAAGTGATGAGGACGCTGACGAGCCCGAAACAGACGGGAAGATGGTTAAGAAAGACGCTTGAAGTGTCAGGACCTACTTACGTCAAGATAGGGCAATTTATAGGTAACCGCCCAGATCTGTTTGGAGACGAACTCTCCAAAGAAGTTTCAAAGTTACAGAACAAGGTTGCAACATTTCCTTTAAATATAAGATTTGACTTTGACGTCGAGTCAGAGCCGTTCGCATCTGCTTCCATAGCTCAGGTTCATCTAGGAAAGCTCAAGGACGGTAGGAAGGTTGTAGCAAAAGTCAAGAGACCGGGAATAGATGAACAACTTCTTTCCGAGATGAGAGGAATTCGTTCAGTGTTACAGACTGTGAGCACTCTCAGCACGAGCATGAACATTCTAGGAGAATGGTTCAAAGATTTTGAACAGACTGTCATAGACGAACTCGATTTCGTTAAAGAGGTCAAGAACATCAAGATGTTTAACAAGTTGTACAAGTTCACCGATGATATACGTATACCTAGAGTCATATCGTCCATGTCCACGAACGATTACATCATTATGGAATATGTTCCTTCGAGACCGCTCATAGAATCTGAAAATGCAATGTCCACATCAGTAAATCTCATGAACACGTTCGTGGAACAGATACTGTATAACGGAGTCATACACGGAGATTTGCACTATGGAAATATGGGAATAACTGAAGAAGGACAGATCGTCCTTTACGATTTCGGAAACGTTATACGTATACCTACGTTTTACCAGAATGCAATGAGAAGAGTGATTGCGGCTGTCCAAGAGAGGAACAGTTCGAATCTTCTCAGTGCAATGGAATCTATGGGAATGGAAATACTTGACAGGAATGCTGCAGAACAGTTTACCAAAAACTTTTTTAATTACGTGAATACACTCGATCCTAAGAGCTTCTCATACTCAAAAGAAGATGTGATGGTGCCTATAAAGTTGGATAATATCACTCTCACTATTCTGAGGACCTACTCGCTCGTCGAAGGCGTCTGTAAATACGTGTATCCTGAATTTACATACGAACAGGTGATTCAACAGAACTTGGAGCTTCTTTTGGTAGAGCAGGCTGTGTCTCGCATCCGCGAGGGTCTACGCACTGGACGTTTTCCTTAACGTCTGAAAATCGAGTAATGTCTGTCGAGTAATCATACGTCGCAGATTTCGAATAGTCAAAATCGTCTTTTGGTTCTCCGTAAGAAAATGTCGGAGGCTTTGTAGTATCGTATTCATCAGGTGCTTCCTGGAACATGTATTTCCTAATAGAGTCTTCGCCCGTAGGTGAATATCCAGGACCTTGAAAATATGGCTGTAGTGTTTTCATATCGGCTTCGCTCTCTTGAAGAAATCCAGTCATCGGATTTATTCTCTGAGTCCCGCCTCTCATGTCATTATACACGTTCACTGCAGAATACTCAGATACGTATCTGTTCTGTATGAGCAACAACAGAATTATAGCGACGAGCATATACACTTGTAACTGTAGCTTCATTGGTATGTGCGCACATATTTTTTTATGCCTTCTCCTCCTCCTCTTCCTCCTCGACGATAGTTCCAGCCTTTCGACGCTCAATCTCCTCACTGACCTTCTCGTCTGCGAGCTTCACGATCTCGTCCATAGATTTGTCAGGGAATTCCTCCTTGAGCTTCTCAATAAACTCAGAAGGGTGAGGAAGTGGACTCTCGTCTGCCTTTGTGTAAAACTTGGAATTCTCATCGCGTGGATCGATGAACGGAGTATCGCCAGCAGCCTTCAACGGCTGTGCCATCATATCCTTCTTGCGCTGCTCGAACATAGCGGCGGCGAGTCTCTGATTCTCACGATACTTTGTCATAATCTCCTCGAGCTTCTCGTTTGCATAATGAACATCCTCGATCTTATCGCGATCGGGAGGAATCAGAAGCCACTTATACATATCTACAACGTAGATATCAAACGTCGCATCATCCTTGTGGAGACGCTTCGCGTGCTTCTCCGCCTCGTCTCGACTGGAAAACGCACCGCGCAACTTGATACCAAACTTATCATTACGCTGCGGACAGTCTGGACCGACGATAGAAATGCACGCGAAGAGCTGACCAGGAACGGTTACGTAATCGGTATCGTCCATCTTCTACCTTTTCTGTAAACAAAATCTTTAAATCAAGTTCATTTTTTTCAATAAACGGTTTGTTTTTAAAGAATTGAACTTATATTTTAAGTAATATGGAAGAGTTTCTTACAAATACTCCGAACGGAAAATATTACATAGACGTTGATGATTGTTATATCAGAAATCATCTTATACAAGGTCATATATTCGAAGAGAATATAATAAACTGGATGATAGGAAATCTAAAACAGCTTTCTAATGTAACTTATATAGCAGACGTCGGTGCTAACATAGGATGTCACACAATTAGTTATGGTCTCGCTGATAAGAAATATAAAAT
>JACCDW010013805.1_pt1 | contig 52795 bp, 41 predicted proteins | sample 7449781 | NCBI WGS metagenome assembly JACCDW01 (sample SAMN15323449, study PRJNA562643) | freshwater metagenome | isolation source: river surface water | place: USA:Blue River Watershed | collected 2017-08-18
AATCGTCTTGGTGATAACGCGGAAATGTGCTTTATTGAGTTAGTTGACTTCAACGAAACCATGTTAGCTGCTTCTGCCGAGAAAGCTGGTAAGACTCGTCGTAGTCGCCGTGCTGGAGCTAAGAAAGAAGAAACAGTAGCAGCTGCTCCAGTTGCTGAAGTTCCTTCTGCTGAAGTTGTTGAGGATGCTCCTGAAGCACCTGCAACAGAGGAGCCTACAGAAGAAAAAGGAGAAGACGCTTAAGATTCTTTTCTTACATTTTTTTAAGGGCTTCAACGTTTTGTTGAAGCCCTTTTTTTAGGATTTTTTCATTTTTGATTAATATTTATGAAAGTTTCAGAGTCAACACCGGCAGTACTTTTACTTCAAGATGGAACCCTATTTCACGGAAAAGCCCTAGGTAAAATAGGCACCCATGGTGGTGAAATTTGTTTCAACACCGGAATGACGGGCTACCAAGAAATTTATACCGACCCTTCTTACAGTGGCCAAGTTATTATTAATACCACGGCTCACATCGGTAATTACGGTGTCATCAGTCAAGGAGAAGCCGAATCCAACCAAGTTCAAATCGCTGGTATGGTTTGTAATGAATTTGCAAGCCTGCACTCACGCGCTACGGCCGATGGATCTTTACAAGACTATTTAGCTGACGCAGGGATTGTTGGCATCTCAGGGATCGATACGCGTGCCCTGGTACGCCACATCCGTACCCAAGGGGTCATGAATTGCTTGATTTCTTCAGAGATTTCAGACTTGCCTACCTTACAAGCTGAATTAGCCAAAATTCCTTCCATGGAGGGATTAGAGTTATCTTCGCAAGTTTGTACGAAAGAGGCCTATTTCGTAGGGAATCCTAACGCAACTTTTAAAATAGCCGTATTGGATTTAGGGGTTAAGAAAAGTATATTGACCAACTTCACCGAGCGTGATTGTTACTTGCAAGTATTTCCTGCCAAAACTCCTTTTGCCGAAATAGCTGCCTGGAATCCAAATGGTTATTTTGTGTCCAATGGGCCTGGTGATCCTGCCACAATGCCATACGCCGTTGAAACGGTTTCTCAATTCCTTGCTTCAGATAAACCCGTATTTGGAATTTGTCTCGGACATCAAATATTAGCACAAGTATGTGGTTTAACTACCTACAAAATGCACAATGGACACCGTGGTTTAAATCATCCCGTTAAAAACCTGATTTCAGGTCTTTCTGAGATTACCTCACAAAATCACGGCTTCGCAGTGAAAATGGACGAGTTGAAGTCTTCAGAAAAGGCTGAGTTAACGCACATTAATTTAAATGACAATACGGTTGAAGGCTTACGAGTAAAAGGCCGTCAAGCATTCTCGGTGCAACATCACCCTGAAGCTTCACCTGGACCGCACGATTCACGCTACCTATTTGATCAATTTGTTGATTTATTGAAAGCGTAATGATAAAATGAAAGCCCATCCGATTGGTTGGGCTTTTTTTATGACTTAAAAACACTAGCTTTGGCAAACCTTCAAGGATTGCCAAAGCTAAGGGGGATTTAGTTTCTCGGGAAACCAAACAATGCGTTATCCTTAATCATCTCTGCCACCGAAATAGGTACCAACATCTCCCAATCCCCAGGACCCTGTTGGATCATATCCAAAACTTTGTCGGTGCGGATATTCATCAACTTCTCATCGGATTTTTTAATGTCCTCGAGTTTCGCATTATCCATTAAATATTGGAAAAGGCCTTTTAAGTGCGCCTCAGGTTTAAATGATTTCAAGTTTAATACCGCCCCTTGATCATCGATCGTTGGATAGAGATATAACTTGATATTGTGCCCAAATAAATTCGCAAAGGCACTTAAAATACCCCCTTCTAAATGCGTATAATGCTTCTCCTCAAAGATGTATTCGAGATTTGGCATACCCATTATGAGAGCCATTTTTAATTTAGAGAATTGACTTAAAAAGGCAACCAACTTGAAATATTCATGAAAATTTGAAATCAAAACCGTTTGGCCCAATGAACATAATATGTCGACTCGATCCAAGAAATCTTTTTCATTGATGCTATTGGTTCCATCTTCCAAACTACGTAAGGTCAATTCCGACAATACGCATACCTTGTCATCATCGACATCCGATTCCTGTTCAAACTGCGCTTGCCCCTTCTTCAACATGTCCAAAAAGATGTTGGTCACAGGCCTGAACCGACCACGAATCGCGACGATGTGTTTCTTAGCTAATGCATCATAGGGTTGCATGACATTGCCATCTGGACCAAATACCGCCGCCTGTGTGTAGCCGTGTTTGACCAAATACAAGGACATTAAGCGATTGTCAACCTCTTTGAAATCGACGCCTTCAAAGCGAATCATATCAATTTCAATTCTGTCGCGTGATAAATCGTCTAACAGCGATAGCAATAATTTCTCAGGATCTTCTGGATAGAAATAACAACCGTAAAGTAAATTGACACCGATAATTCCTAGCGCCTGTTGCTGAAGAATATTGTCATTGTCCAACATGTTTACGTGAATAACAACGCTATTGACAGGGCCATTTGGACGCAATTGAAAGCGTAAACCAATCCAGCCGTGGGCATCATTTGTCTTTTGATAATTCAATGCTGAAACGGTGTCAGCAAATGCAAAAAAGCGTTTTTCCGCAGCGCTTTCCGTTAAACGTACCTGTAATAATTTGTACTCCCGGTTTAACATTTTGATCAAACGCGGTTCACAAACGTATTTCCCTGATTCCTCTTCGCCATAAATCGCATCAGAAAAAGCCATGTCGTAGGCTGAGATGGTTTTAGCGATGGTTCCAGAAGCTCCTCCCGATTTAAAAAAGTTAGCTGCTACTTCTTGACCCGCACCAATTTCGGCGAATGAGCCGTAAATGCTTCGATCTAAATTGATCTTGAGTGCTTTTTGTTTCGTTCCAATGGATTTCAATGCTGTGGTCATCGACGAATAGGTTTGTTGATTCTTTGCTTAGGCATAAGCAAGTTAAAAAATATTCGCTTGCAATGGTAGCGATTCTTGAAAAAATCCTAAAATAGATCGCGGTGTAATTCCTTGTAATAAAGGGTTAAGCCAGCCATAGGGCCCTCACTGATGATTCCTACGTGCAATTTTTTGGCTTTGAGAACACGTTGTAAAATGTCTGCATAATAAAATGCAACCGAACCCGTAAAATGAATAGGTGCTGTTGAAGCCTGTGGATATTTCAGCAGGTATAAATCACAGAAAGCTAGGAAGGATTTTTCAATCAATTGATAGCAAAATGGATGTTTCCGATGGTCAAACAGGAATTTTGAAAAGGACGCAAACCAACGATTTGGGAATTCCCCCCGATAGGCATGTTGGAGTATTTCTAAGCGATCCAATTCCCCATAGCGCTTGACAAACAAACTCCGCAAATCCGTTGGAATTTCATGATGCAAATAGGCTAACAAGAGACTTTTTCCCAAATGTCCTCCACTTCCTTCATCACCTAGCCAAAATCCAAGTGGGGGAACTTGATGTTGCACCTCGCCCTGTTCAAAATAACCGGAATTAGCCCCCGTTCCTAAAATGCATGCGATACCCGCAGTTTTACCACAAAGCGATAATCCTGCTGCCACTAAATCATTTTGAATGCTAAGTTGGGCACCTCCAATGGCGGGCTTTAAAACTGTTTCAATGATCGATTTCTTTGATTCATCCGTGATTCCCGTTCCAAAATAATAGATAAATCGAAGTCTCATGCCTTTAATTTTGCCTAACATGTCAGCTTGAGCAATCTGAATCTCGTCTGCCGATTGGTAATATGGATTGATACCTGCCGACTGATAGCTTTCGAAGGCCTCATTGGTTTTCGTAATGTAACGCCACGCCGTTTTTGTTGACCCACTTTCAATTATAAGTATCATAGTAACAGGCCAATAGGCGTGAATTTCTCGAAAACATTTTCATTATGTGGAGCATCAGCTAATTCTGATGTCAAGTCTTGGCCCGCCCAATGTTCATAATGCTTTCCGTTTTTCCATAATTTGGAATCTGTCATATCATAAATGAACCCCCGGAAGGCAACCCAAACTTCAGGTCTGTCTTGTCCATTTCGGAGGGATAATTGGGAACGTGTATAGGAATTTAGTGTTGCTGACAAAACCGATGTATTATTTTACGAAACTAAATAAAAAGGATTAAAGACCGTTTTTTTAGTAAAGATTTTTAATTTTACATCTACGAAAAATTGAAGAATTTATGAAAATCTTTCATGGCTTACTCATTTGTTTATTAAGCGTTCATTTGTTGTCGTGTGGATCTTCAGGTTCCGAACCAGCACCTACGCCACAGCCTACTGTTTCTCAATTAGTGAGTAAAACATGGAGCGTAAGTTCCGCGACATGGGATGGGGTAACGCAGTATTCTAAAGGGGCAACTAGCAATTTGGTTTCAGGTTATTCGCAATTCAAATTAGATTTAACTAGCTCAACGGCCGCGTCATTAACAGAATTTGATGGGCGAAAATTTACAGGTACTTACACGTTGTCTACCGATAATAAAAAAATTACCTTAAACGGCTTGATAAGTTCGGAGGGTGCACCATCAGGAACGAATGGAACGCTGGAATTTAATATCGTAGGAACACCTTCGGCCTCGGCCTTGAGCTTGGAAACAAGCACAACTTACATCAAAGCAAGCAATAAGAAAGTAAGCCTAGCCTTAGTTAATCCCTAGTCAGTTAGAAATCGTGTGAGCCGTCCTTCGGACGGCTTTTTTTATATATGGAAAATAGAACAGAAATAGGCACCTTGGGTGAGTTTGGTTTGATTAAACGTTTGGCAACTCCTTTCGCCAAACATCAAGCCTGGACAAAATTGGGAATTGGTGATGATGCCGCAATTTTTGATGCTGCAAATCAATTGACCGTGAGTACAACAGAGCTGCTCATCGAAGGAGTACATTTTGATCTTTCCTACACACCCCTGCAACATTTGGGTTATAAAATTGTCACTGCAGCCGTTTCAGATATCGCGGCAATGAATGCGATTCCAACGCAAGTTTTGATTGGCATCGGATTAAGCAATCGTTTTTCTGTAGAGGCTGTTGACGAATTATATACAGGCATCAAAGGGGCTTGTGAGGATTACCAAATAGATCTAGTCGGAGGTGACACAACCGCTTCCCCTCAAGGCCTAATTGTATCCATCACGGCGATTGGAGTGGTTGACTCAACACAAGTTGTTAGTCGTTCCCAAGCAAAACCAAATGACGTCATCTGTGTGAGTGGAGACTTTGGAGGAGCCCTAATGGGACTTCAATCACTGGAACGAGAAAAACAAGTGTTTTTGGCCAACCCAGATATGCAACCAGAATTAGACAATAAGAGCTACGTTGTGTTGCGTCAATTAAAGCCGACTGCACGCTTTGATATCATTCACGAATTAAAAGAATTAGGCGTCGTACCTACTTCGATGATCGACAGCTCTGATGGCTTAGCAGCAGAAATTTTGCACCTATGTGAGGCCTCAGGTACAGGCGCTCGGATTTTCGAAAAGAACATCCCGATTGATGATGAAACCTATTTGGCAGCCACAGAATTTAATTTAAGTCCTTTGACGGCGGCGCTCAACGGGGGAGAAGATTATGAATTGGTGTTCACCGTGTCACAAGCGGATTTCGAAAAAGTAGAAAAAATCGCTGACGTGACTGCGATTGGGTACATGACAGATCAGAAAAACGAAAAGGTGCTGGTGATGAAATCAGACCAAATTGTTAACCTTACTGCACCTGGGTTTAATTAATTTGCTATGTCTGTAGCTATCATGCAACCGTATTTTTTTCCATATTTGGGCTACTTTCAAATGGTCCAAGCCGTGGATGATTTCGTGTTTTATGACGATGTCATGTTCATCAAAAAAGGGTGGATAAACCGGAATCGGATTCTGATGCAAGGGAACGAGTTTTTGTTTACAATTCCGTTGGAAAAACAAAGCCAAAACAAAACCATTCGTGAGTCAAACGTTGCATGGGGTCCTGAATTTCCAGGTAAATTCATCGTGCAATTGGAGTCGGCCTATAAAAAAGCTCCACAATTCGACCAAGTTATGCCTTTGATTCGAGAACTTTTAGGCCAACAGCCCGAAAGTATGGCTGAGCTGGCAGGAAAAAGTATTGAACTCGTCTGGCAATATTTGGGTCTGAAAAAGCGTTTCCACTATAGTTCTCAACTCAAGGACAATCAAGCGGATGGAAGAGCAGAGCGCTTAATTCATTTGACAAAAAATTTAGGCGCAACCCAATACGTCAATGCGCTCAACGGACAAAGCCTCTATGAAAAGGGTTTTTTTGCGGCACAAGGGATAGACTTGACATTCATAAAACCCGCCTTAACACCTTACCCACAAGGGAAATTGGCGGAATTTATCCCAGGTCTTTCTATGATTGATGTACTAATGTGGAATGAACCAAATCAGATTATTCAGTTTCTGACCGAATATACCCTAGAATAATCGGACCATTTAGTAATTTTCCATGCCATATTGGATGGATTTTTGTAGTTTTGAATTGATTAATTTAGCATTAGCAGTACATGACTCAATCCCCATTTATTCGGAGGTATTCCAATCGCTTTCTTTCGAGGTGGCTTGTTCTAGCCATTGATTTGGTTATTGTCATGTTTTCGTTTTCGCTTTCTACGCTCTTGCGGATGAATTTTCATTATAGCGAAATCGATTTGTATAGTTTTCAATTTCATTTTGCTTTACTGTTTACGATTCGAATATTCGTTTTCCTCGGATTTAAATCATACATGGGAATTATTCGCCATACGAGTATTGAGGATGCGATTTTAATCCTGAAGGCAGTAAGTGCAGGAAGCATTATTACGGGTTTTGTCTCTTTGATTTTACGATATTCAGGGGGTATAGACACCTTATTGTATGTGCCTTTGTCAATTTTAGTCATTGACTTTTTCATATGCCTTTTCTTGATGGTTGCACTTCGCTTTTTCGTGAAATCCTTCTACGAATCTTTCATCAACGAATTTAAACCTGCTGTAGGTGTTCTGATCTATGGGGCAGGATATTCGGGCATGTTGACCAAAAATGTTATTCAAAATGACCGTGGTGTAAACTACCAAGTACTTGGATTTATTGACGATAATTCCTCGAAAATAGATAAAACAATTGAAGGTATTCGCGTATTTAGCCTGGCCGAGGCCATGGAAAAGTTTGTAGATCATTATGAAGGTTTGCAGGTGATTATGGCCATTAATAACATTGGTTTACAAGCCAAACGTAAAATATCCGATGTTTTCCTCGATCGCGGTGTTGTTGTGAAAATCCTTCCTCCCGTTGATAAATGGGTTAATGGAGAATTTGCCTTAAATCAAATTCACAATGTCAAGATTGAAGACTTATTGGGCCGTGAAGAAATTCAAATGAACAACAAGCAAATTAGCGAAGAAATTAACTCAAAGTCGGTTTTAGTGACGGGGGCTGCGGGATCCATTGGGAGTGAAATTGTCCGTCAATTAATTGCCTATTTCCCCGCAAAAATCATCTTAATCGATCAATCGGAATCTGGATTGTTTGACCTCGAATATGAACTCTCGAGCCTGATGCCATCAAACACGGAATTGGTCGTTAAAATTGCCGATGTGACCGATGTGAACCGCTTGTCGGCAATCTTTAAAGCACATAAACCCGCATTTGTCTTTCATGCCGCGGCCTATAAGCACGTGCCGTTGATGGAGAAAAATCCCTATGAAGCGGTGAAAGTAAACATTTTGGGAACTCAGATTTTAGCGGATCTTTCTGCCGAACATGGCGTTGAGAAATTCGTCATGGTCTCTACGGATAAAGCCGTAAATCCCACAAACGTGATGGGTGCGACCAAGCGATTTGCTGAAATGTATACGCAATCCTTGAATGTTATTGAGGGGGTTCATACCAAGTTTATTGCCACTCGTTTTGGGAATGTATTAGGTTCCAGTGGATCGGTGATTCCTTTATTCAAAAAACAAATTGAACGAGGCGGCCCCGTAACCGTTACACACCCCGATATTACCCGTTATTTTATGACGATTCCCGAAGCTTGTGAGTTGGTTTTAGAAGCCGCCACAATGGGTGAAGGTGGAGAGGTTTTTGTTTTTGATATGGGAGAATCTGTCAAGATTGTTAATCTGGCAAAGAAAATGATTACCCTTAGCGGACTTCGTGTAGACCGTGATATTGAAATCAAATATACAGGTCTTCGTCCCGGCGAAAAATTGTATGAGGAGCTATTAAATACCGATGAGAACACGCTCCCAACGCATCATCCTAAGATTCTTATTGCCAAAGTTAATTCACCAAGCTTTGCTTATATGGAGGCACAGGTTCAGGAAATATCTCGACTTTTAACAGAAGCGAATACAAATTGCTTGGTTTCGAAAATCAAGGAGGTGATTCCTGAATACAAATCGAACAATTCCGTTTTTGAAAAACTCGATCAAAAAAAGGTAGCATTAAAACGAATTTCCTAGAAAACAATTCGTTTTGCCAATTGTACGGCCGCCCATGTTGCAAAGGGTGCTACCAGGATATCCAAACTATAATGAACATGTTGGATTAGCAATAGGGTCATCAAAACGCCTGATAATCCGATTGCAATGTTTCGCTCTATGCCTTTGGGTAAGAAGAAACAGACAAAGACCATTGTTGCCGTGTGTCCAGAAAAGAATAAGTCTTTTGTGATCGCCAAATTCTCCCCGTAAATAAACATTTCCGCAATGGGATCATGCAGATCAACCAATCCCGCGGGTGGGTTTAAGGCTACCCAATAAATGCTCGCGAAGCGTAAAAGTGTTTCAATGTTAAATGCCCAAGCAAACCATAAGAACTGCTTAGGTTGTCTTGCGATTCGAATCAACAGATAGACAACACTGAAGTAAATGATTGTGAATATGGGAATCGAGACGTTTTTAGCCGGAATATAAGCCAAAATCATATCTTGTAAAACGATGCCGTCTCGTAACTGAATCCATTGAAAATAATCATCTGCCTTCCATGGGAAGAGAGCAAATACTGCGAGAGCAAGTATCAATTGCCACCGAAATCGGCTATCTTGCCATGCGGCAGTCCAATTTAATTCGACGGATTGTTCAAAACCTTTCATGTGTGTTTTTCGTTATACCCTGCAAAAGGAGCGCAAAACTACGCTAAATTTAAAATGAAATGAATAAGCTGCTCAAAAATATTGCTTTGATTGGATTTATTTCAATCACATTATCACACATTTCTTGCGGAAATTCCTCGAAATCCCCAGCTACAATCAATCATTCGAACTCAATTAAAATGGATACAATTACTTTCGGCGCAGGTTGCTTTTGGTGTGTAGAAGCTGTCTACCAGCGATTAAAGGGTGTTCATTCAGTCACATCTGGGTATATGGGTGGGGGATTGAAAAACCCAACTTATCGTGAGGTTTGCTCGGGTCTTACAGGTCATGCTGAAGTTTGTCAAATCACCTATGATCCTCAATTGATTTCATTTCAAACCCTGCTGGAAGTTTTTTGGCAGACTCATGATCCTACGACCTTAAACCGACAAGGCGCGGATGTTGGGACCCAATATCGTTCGGCTATTTTTGCGCATACCGACGAACAATTACGATTAGCGCAGGAATGGAAAATGAACCTCAATGCTAAAAAGGTTTTCCCTAATCCCATCGTTACGCAAATCGCGGTGGCATCCGCTTTTTACCCAGCCGAAGATTATCACCAAGATTATTACAATCAAAATGGGACAGAGCCCTATTGCCAAATTGTAATCAAACCCAAAATGGATAAATTTTTGAAGGCCTTCAAAGACAAACTAAATTAAAATCCGCCTTTGTCGTAGAAACTTCTCCGACGAGAGATTTTTAAATCTTGCAAGAGGCTAGATTTGACCCGTAGGTCAAAAGAGTAGTTACTCGCCCGACCGAAGAACGGACTCGCAATAGGAGTCCAGTTGAAGTTCATTTCCCAGCAATGCAAGTCCCGGTGGACCGACATATTCGTATAGGTCAAGCCACTGTATTTAAAGTCATAGCCTGAGCTTACGGAAAACTTCCATTTTTCACTGATGCTAACATCGCCCTGAAACGTTAAGCCACTAATTTTTTGTGGATCGGCTAAGCCCATGCGGTTGTAACTGAACTGATATGAGAATGAAAAGGTCCAAGGCACATTCCAGTCGACATAATCATCCATATTCCGGTTGATTTGTTTTAGTTGGGCCGCTGATCCTATGTCGCTCGTCTTTGGTTTTTTAGCTGTGCTAGGGGCAAATCGCCGCCCTACTGATAGATTGAATGACTGCAAGCGACCAAGTCCTTCCCCTTTGCTTAACATGTATTCATTTGTCCTTCGACCCATATCGAAAAACGCGGCATCCTGCACATACAAATAAGGATCGATGCTTCCGCCTACATTGATATCGAATTCTTTTACCCGAGAATTGGCGTTAAATCCAATATTCGATAAAGGGTATTCTTTGGCTAATAAATTATAACTTCCGTTGATTCCAAAATTGTCAATTAAGCTAATTTTCTCATTTTGTTTCGTTGCCGTATCTGACTTGCTTTTAAGCTTCGCCTCTAAGGTATTTTGAATGCCAAAACTAATCGCACCTGACGCTCCTCCATAGGATAAAATACGCGGATCAAAGGTGCTGATCCGACGAATATCCCCAACTTGCTCCTCTCCGGCAGCATTGATAAATTTGCGGTTATTGATGCGGACATCTTGGAAATACCCATAAGCAGGATCCGAATAATCTGGCGTATAACTTACGCTAACTGAAGGGACCATCGTGTGTCTTAACGCTTCCAAGCGGCCTTTTTTGAAACGGGCAGTCCCAAACAAACGCGTATTCATACTCGCGGAAAAAGATATCTGAGAATTGAATTTGGGTAAGCCTCCTACGGTATCGACGCGTACAGTTGAGTCCGATTTCATGTACGTGTACCTGTAGGAACGGGTGTACATATTTCCTGACCAAGAAATGCCGGGTGTAATATTGATGTAACGGTTTAGTTTAATGTTTGGCAAGGAGATGGGTAGGCTGTAATTGAATTTTGTTTGCGCCTTTTCCCAAAGCATGGGAATTGTACTAGCATTTACGGCTACAACACCTGGTGGCAAGTCATCTGCATTTGTTGGAATAAATGGTTTTTGAATAATACCTCTTTGACTGTTTGTGTCACGCGGATAAACATCAAACTCATAACGGGTATAGGGGTCTGCAATTTGATTCGTCAAGGAAATGCCACCTGAAAAATCTAGGCCTAAACGAAATTGATCCATAAAACGATCGCCCACACTCGATTTTCGTTTAAAGGGCTGAAATTGATTGAGCCCCAAACTAAATTCAGTCCCCGCATCAAAAATACGGGTTGTCGTATTCTGATTAATTCGCAAACTAATGCTGCTACGAAAAGTTTGGCCTATGTTTTTTGAATATTGGACAGATGACCCAATTGTATTCGATAGGTATTGTTGGGTATTAAAGTTGTTGTATTGATTATACGAGTTAGAAGCGATATTCACGGATGCAGAAAAGCTCGAATTACCCAAACTACGCGGCGAGTGCGACCATTGTAAGGCAAAATCGGTTCGCTTTGTTGGATTAAATTCATCCCCATTAGAATTTCGATTAAATGCTACATTGAAACTTCCTGCATAACGATAGCGCTTATTGTATTGCGAATTTGCCCCCAAACCCCAACCCCCTTTGGAATAAATTTGTCCAGTAAAACGAATGCCAATGTGTTCACTTGCTGCCCAATAATAGCCTCCCTCACGCAAATAGAATCCTCTTCCTGTCGGTTCTTCGCCATAGGTGGGAACTAGAATTCCCGATTTCCCCGCTTCCTTGGGTTGGGAATAGGGAAAGAAACCGAAAGGCAATCCAATGGGTAGCGGAATGTCATTTAATTCAAAATGGAAGGGACCAGAAATGATCTCCTTTTTCCCTACGACCTTGATTTTACTAGCCTTGATATGAAAATGGGGATGGCTTAAATTACAGGTCGTGTAAATGGCGTTTCTAATATATAAATTATCTTCCTCGTCTTTTTTGACCGTTTTCCCCTGTACATAGCCTTCTCCTTGTTGGGTTACAATGCCCTTAATTGCCGCTCGCTTCGTTTTGAAATTGTAACGAATTTCATCCGAATCATATTTGTCGGCCCCCTGCGTAAATACAGGCAATCCGGTCATTTTATGTGCTGTTGAATCGTATTGCCCGATTGCGTAAACTTCGTTCTTATCCCAGTCTAGCCGAATATAGCTTGATTCAAGGCTAATTTCCCCATATTTCACTTTGGCGTTTCCATAAAGATGGACGACTTGCTTGTCGGCATCCAGCACCGTAGAATCAACCGCTGAATAAAACACAGTGGTCTGGAGATCCTGCTGTTGAGCTAGGCTGGCAGGCTTAGAAAGACTCTTTTGAGAGGAATCCGCCAAGATTACCCGCTGGGCACGTAGCGTCGGATGGACGAACAGGAGACCGAAGCATAGAAAAAGGTAATATGTGGATTTCTTTATCAAATGGAATTTAAAAATTATATTTGTCTTCTGTAATGAATTTGCAAAATTACATCATTGCTTGGTACCTAAGTGTAATAATCTAAAAATAATGTTTTCATCCTTCCGAGTTATTTTTGTTATTGGGCTTGCGTTGTCAATTATTTCGGCGACCATGCCGACGGTTGAGCCCACTCGAACTGTTAAAAAGAATATCATTCGAACGGTGTGTCTTGATGCGGGACATGGAGGAAAGGATCCTGGTTGCTTAGGGCCAGCGGGAGCTAGGGAAGGGAAAGTTACCTTAAAAATCATCTTGGAATTAGGGAAGCGCTTGAAAGCTGAATATCCGGATATGAAGGTGATTTATACGCGTGATACCGATGAATTCATTGAGTTATTTGAGCGGGCTGATATCGCAAATCGGAATAAGGCGGATTTATTTATTTCGGTCCATTGTAATGCGGCACTCAATAAATCCGCATATGGGACAGAGACCTATACCATGGGACTTCACAAAACGGACGGAAATCTGAACGTTGCCAAACGAGAAAACTCAGTAATCTTACAAGAAAAGGACTATCAAACTTCCTATAATGGTTTTGATCCAAGTTCGCCGCTGGCACATATTATGATGGCAAATTATCAAAGTGCCTTTATGGCTAATTCGGTGAAGTTTGCTTCACATGTGGAAGATGAATTTTCGAAAACGTTCAAGCGTAAAAGTTTTGGCGTAAAACAAGCGGGCTTTTTGGTTATTTGGCGAACAGCGATGCCAAGTGTGTTAGTTGAGACGGGATTTTTAACCAACCCAACAGAAGAAGAATATTTAAATTCTGAAAAAGGGCAATCTGAAGTTGCCGAAGCTATATCGACGGCATTCAAAAAATATAAAGACGAAATCGAAAAATAAACCCATTATGTTTCAAAGCAATGAATTAAAGGTTGGTTTTTTAGCATTGATAGCCTTCCTTATCCTATATTTTGGGTTTAACTTCCTGAAAGGAAATGATATTTTTTCTTCTTCCAAGATCTACTATGTCACTTATGACAATGTCGATGGCTTAACCCCTTCTAATCAAGTATTATTAAATGGTATCGAAATAGGGAAAGTTAAGAAAGTGGAATTGTTGCCCGACAATGGGAATAAAATCAAGGTGACTTTGCGAATTAACAAAGACTTAATTATCCCAGATAAGACGTTAGTGGTTTTGTCGGATGGTGCTCTTTTAGGCGGGAAGGTAATGCGATTAGCCTTATTAGGGAAAGGTTCTTTGCCTACCGAAAGCGTCATACAAGGGACAACAGAAAAAGGACTTTCAGCGTTGTTGAAAGAGCGTGCTTTACCTGTCCTTTCCAATGCGGATTCATTGCTCGTTTCTTTTCGCAAGATTAGTCTAAAGTTTGAACATACAGGTACGCATTTAAATGAATTGATTAAGAATTCGAATTCAGCTGTGACGAACATTAATGGTTCCGTGACCGAACTCGTTAGCGATAATAAAGCAAATGTGAAGCAGATTACGGCGAATATGAAATCATTGACCCAAAGCTTAGCGGAAACAGAAAAGCAATTAAAACCCTTGCTAGTCAAATTCAATACGGTTGCGGATTCCTTGCAAGCTGTCCGTATCGGTCAAACCTTGCAAGAAGCAAGTAAAGCAATTACTTCCCTTCAAAAAATTGTTACGAAATTGGAACAGGGGCAAGGAAGTGCTGGAAAATTGTTGACCAGTGACTCGCTATACAATGGACTGAATAAGTCTTTAGTGGATTTAGATAAATTATTAATCGATTTCCGTACGCAACCTAAGCGTTATATTCATTTCTCTGTTTTCGGCAAAAAGAATTCGACCCCGGTTACGCAATAAATCAATCCCAAACATGGCGACTAAGCAATTAACAATTTCGGCAGATGTCGAAGTAACCGATATTTTAATGGCAGAGCTGGGGGAGATCGGTTTTGATATTTTTGAAGATATTGATTCAGGTATCAAGGCTTATTGCCCGATGGATGTGTACAATGCGGATGCGACAAATGAAATTATTGCGCGGTATCGTTTTTTAGGGCCTATAGATGTGGAGGAGGCAGAAATTGAAAAGCAAAACTGGAATGCGGTATGGGAAACGAATTATGACTCAATCCGAATTTCAGATCAAGTCAATATACGTGCTAGTTTTCATGAGCCAGACCCCACGGTCCCCATGGATATTGTTATAAATCCCAAAATGTCATTTGGTACGGGACATCACGAAACAACCACACTGATGGTTCAGGCGATGTTTGAGATTCCGTTGGAGGGAAAATCAGTATTGGATGTGGGCACAGGAACCGGAATTTTGGCTTTCGTAGCCTTGAAACTGGGGGCATCGCCTGTGCATGGTTTTGATATTGACCCTTGGTCGGTGGAAAATTCGATTGAAAATGCTGCATTGAATGATTGTGAGTCTGTAACTTTTCGGGAGGGGACCATTCGAAATGAACCATTAACGGTGTATGATATTGTTATCGCAAATATCAATCGAAATATCCTGTTGGATGAAATAGCTGAGTATGCTATGCGTTTGGCATCAGGAGGCTATTTGTTGTTGAGTGGTTTTTATACGGAAGATATTCCTTATTTAACGGAGGCGGCTCTTCCTTTGGGCTTGCAATTGGAAGTTGAAACAAATTTGCGTAATTGGGCTTGTCTCCGACTTCGCAAGGACTAATCGTTAATTTTCCGATTTTTTGTATTAATTCATGAAAAAAACCTTATTTTTGAAGGTTTTACTCATAGAACTCGTGAAATCGAGTTGTTATTAGCTACATGAAGATCTCTCCGAACAAACCTTTTCAGGTTGTTTATTCCTTATTGTCTCACGAATGCCTCGGTTATTTGTTCGAGGTTTTTGTTGTTCAATTGAATGAAAAGGGGCAGTTGACCTGGGAGTATCAAACATTAACCACCCGTAATTTTCATGAGTTTGCCCATGGCCTCGATGAACGCGATGAGACTGCCGTGAAATTAGTAGAAGGGATGAAGCCTACAGCGATATTTGAGAAGTTTAATACTTCCAAGCGCAAGACCTTAGAAGAGTTTTTTCTGAAAACATTCGATGTAGAGAAAGGGGAGAAGGAGATTCAAGAAGCGGTTCATGCAGTTGTAGAAAAACGCCGAGCACAGATATTCGAATTGATCTGTCCAGATAAGACCCTGTTTATTATGGGTAATGATGGAAATCCGATGCGTCAAGCTGTCGAGATTCAGGCTGAAGCCGTAGAAGTGCTTTTTCACTTCATGCGGAATGAAGAAAATACCCATTACTTCCCCACCTTAAAATACAAAGGTAATAAGCTCGAGTTTCAGTACAAGGATGCACTCATGCTATGTGATGAGCCAGCATGGATGTTGTTGAATCAAAAATTATACCATTTCAAACCTCAGTTGGAAGGGAAGAAATTGCGAGCTTTTTTGAATAAAAAATTTGTAGTCATTCCACGAAACATGGAAGAGGATTACTTTCGAAAGTTTGTCAAAGCAATGGTCGCGCGCTACCCCGTGCACGCTAAAGGCTTTGAAATTACGAATACCGAGAAAAATTGCCAGTATTTATTATCCTATGGCCCGATTACCCCTAAGCTCGACGAAGAGGAGAAAGTCTCATCCAAAAAAGCGTTGGAGGCCGCCGATAAATGGCAATTTGTGCTTTCTTTTCAATATGGGAATAATCGATTTCCTTGGGATGGATTGTCGGCGGAGGCCAACGTACTTTTCGAAAAGAAAGGAGATAGCTATGCTTTTCAAAAAATCATGCGATCGCTGACCAAAGAAAAACGCGCCTTTCAAGCGCTGAAGTCGATGGGATTGCCGATGGAGGCGGATGGCCGTGCAACGATTTCGCGCTCCGATGCGGTGCTATGGTTAACGGAACATAAACAAGATTTGGATCATGGCACATTTTCTGTGCATTTTAAGGGCGATGGATCTGCGCCACGGTATTTCTTAGGGAAGCCTGAAATTAAGATTCGAATAGGTGAAAAATTGGATTGGTTTGATGTACAGGCGATTATTTCGTTTGGTACTTTTCAAATTCCGTTCTTGAAAATTCGCCAGTTAATTCTGCAGAAAAAAAAGGAATTCCATCTTCCAGATGGGTCTATTGCAATCATTCCAGATAACTGGTTCCATGATTATCAAGATCTTTTCTATTTCTCGGAAACACGTCCTGGTGAAGAGGGGGTTTTCTTACGTCGCCAACATTTCCAATTGATTCAGGAATGGGAGAATCAGGAATTAGTGAAAACTAATTTACGCACCAAAACGCTGAACGACTTAAAACTCGAAACCAAAGAATTTCCAATACCGAAAAATTTTAAGGGAACTCTGCGGCCTTATCAATTAGAGGGTTATCGCTGGATGCGTACGCGTCAGGCAGCGGGTCTTGGCGCTTGTTTGGCGGACGATATGGGTCTTGGTAAAACGGTTCAAACCCTGTGTCTATTACAGAGCTTAAAAGAGCAGGGAGAAACCTTGCCTTCATTATTAGTTATGCCTACATCTTTGTTATATAACTGGGAGATGGAAGCGAAAAAGTTTACGCCCCAACTGCGGGTGTTGGTTTACAGCGGTCCCCAGCGGGAAAAATTGCAGGCGCAAATTGGGAAGGTAGATTTAATCTTATGTTCGTTTGGTATGGTTCGTTCGGATATCGAATGGTTCGAAAAACAAGCGTTTAGTTATGTGATTTTAGATGAGTCGCAGGCGATTAAGAATCCCATGGCGAATATTACGAAGGCTGTTCAAAAATTGAATGCAAAGTTCCGACTGGTCATGACGGGGACTCCTTTGGAGAACTCAACCATGGACTTGTGGTCGCAAATGAATTTTGTTAATACAGGCTTATTGGGTACCCAACGTTATTTCAAGGATCACTTTCAGATTCCAATTGAGAAAAAGGCCGATGGAGATCAGAAAAAGCGTTTATATTTCTTAATAAAGCCTTATTTATTACGTCGAGAAAAAAGACAAGTGGCCGCGGACTTACCGGAAAAAATGGAGTCCATTACTTATTGCACGATGTCAGACGAACAGGAGCGTCTCTATGATAAAACGAAATCGTTTTACCGCGATGTGTTATTGAAACAAATCAAGGACGAGGGTTTACAGAAATCAAGGTTCTCTGTCCTGCAAGGTTTGACAAAATTGCGCCAGTTAGCAAATCATCCTGCATTATGTGAGGATGGATTTGAGGGGGAATCAGGTAAGATGGAGGCCGTATTAGAGAAATTGGAGACTGTGCTCGAGCAACATCACAAAGTGTTGATATTTAGCCAATTTGTACAACATCTGGGCTTGATTCGTAAAGCCTTGGATGAACGAGGAATAGATTATGCTTATTTAGATGGAAGTACCTCAGACCGAAAAGGGCAAGTGGAAAGTTTCCAAAAAGATGATGGCCAGTCGGTCTTCCTAATTTCCTTGAAAGCGGGTGGTGTCGGCTTGAATTTAACGGCTGCTGATTATGTATTTTTATTGGATCCCTGGTGGAATCCCGCTGCGGAAGCGCAAGCGATTGACCGAGCACACCGCATCGGTCAGAAGAAAACGGTCTTTACCTATAAATTTATTTCAAAGGAGACCGTGGAGGAGAAAATCCTATCCTTACAACAACGTAAATTAGACCTTGCGAATGAGCTTGTTACATCAGACGAAAGTATCCTGCGTAATTTAAGTGAGGACGAAGTATTGGATTTATTAAGCTAATTTGACTAAGATATTCTTGGCTACCTCATAGCTGATGAATACTGCGTTCCCCTTGTTAATTGATACCGCTATCGATCGATCAAATGCGTTGATTTCCTGCACGTGCAATGCAGAACCTAAGCTTAATTGCATCTTCGTAAGCAGTTGGAGAAACACCGCAGAATCCTTCGCAACCCCCATCAGAACACAACGATTTCCCGCCTTGATGTCAGAAAGATGTAAATAACTCAATTCTGGCATTACCCCATTTTTAGTTGGGATAGGATCCCCATGCGGATCGGTTTTCGGGTATTCTAGAAATGCATCCAGCTTTTCGATCAGTGAATCGGATTCAATGTGCTCTAATTGTTCTGCAATTTCATGAACCTCATCCCAGTTGAAGCCCATTTTTTCAACGAGAAAAACCTCCCAAAGACGATGTTTTCGAACGATACCCAAAGCAATTTTTTCGCCCGCAGGACTTAAGCGAACGCCTTGGTATTTTTGATAGTTAACCCAGCCCTTCTCAGCGAGTTTTCGTAACATATCTGTTACTGAAGCCGCTTTGGTTTGAGTTAACTCTGCCACGGCATTGGTTGAAATATCCTCATCATGGCCTTCTGAAAGGCGATATATGATTTTCAAATAATTTTCTTCCGCAAAGGATGTGGACATCGGCTGATATTTAGAATTCAAAAATACGCATTTATTTGTTTTAATTTATTTTTTAGGGCCAACTAAAAAATATTTTTGAATCGCCACAATTTTTGTATATTTGAGGGTAAAATCTGAAATATGTCTAACCCTTGGCGTAAAACGCATAAAGAAAATTCCCTTAGTGAAGTTTTTGCCTCAATACCCATCCCGAAAGGCGGGGGATTTTGGAAAAATATGCGTGCTTTCATAGGCCCAGGCTTTATGGTAGCTGTAGGGTACATGGATCCAGGTAATTGGGCTACAGATTTAGCGGGTGGAGCACAATTCGGCTATACACTTTTAGCTGTGATTTTAGTTTCGAGTTTGTTTGCGATTCTCTTACAACACTTAGCATTAAAGTTGGGCGTCGCAACCGGCCGAGATTTAGCACAAGCCTGTGGGGATTCGTTCACCAAGCCCGTCGTTTATTTTTTATGGATTATCTGTGAATTAGCAATTGCCGCCTGTGATTTGGCGGAGGTAATAGGTTCTGCGCTCGCGCTTCATTTACTTTTTGATATACCGATTTTAGCCGGAATTGTCATTACCATTTTAGACGTCTTCTTAATATTATACTTCCAAAATCGGGGATTTAGAGTATTGGAATCCATCGTTATGGCCCTATTAGCCATTATATCGCTGTGTTTCGGATATGAAATTTGGGTGGCTCAACCCGCGATTGCTCAGGTAATGGAAGGATTAATTCCAAGTACAAGCATTGTATTGGATGAGCATCAATTGTATGTGGCCATTGGAATCCTAGGGGCTACCGTGATGCCTCATAATTTGTATTTGCATTCCAGTATCGTCCAAACGCGTGCTTTCGAACGAAATGATGTAGGTCGGAAGAAGGCAATCAAATATGCTACCTGGGATTCTAGTCTATCATTGAGCTTTGCCTTCTTTATCAACGCCAGTATTTTGATCTTGGCCGCCGCGGCGTTTCATTGGAATGGCCGACAAGACGTTGCCGATATACAAGATGCATTCTTGTTGTTAGACCCCGTTATGGGGACGAAATGGGCGAGTATTTTATTTGCTGTGGCCTTGTTAGCGTCTGGCCAAAACGCCACAGTTACCGGAACGCTGGCGGGTCAAATCGTCATGGAAGGATTTATCGATTTAAAATTGAAACCTTGGTTACGCCGACTCATTACGCGATTAATTGCCATTGTTCCCGCCTTTTTTATCACTTGGATCTATGGGGAATCACATATTAATGATTTGTTGATTTTCTCCCAAGTCGTGCTTTCGATGCAATTAAGTTTTGCTGTAATTCCCTTGGTTTGGTTTACGAGTGATGCGAGACGGATGGGGAAATTTGTCAATCCCAAATGGGTGATTTGGTTGGCCTCATTAGTTTCGGCCATTATTCTATCCTTGAACTGTTATTTATTAGGTCAGATTTTCTTTGGGTAATTGAACATGCCAATGGTTATTTTGTCCTATCGTATATGCAGTGTCTGATAATCGGTTTAACTGAGGAGCTTTTATGCCATAACCCAAGGGCTGATTTGATTCAATCTGAATAAGTTCCTGTACCTCGAACCTAGCGATTAGGCTCTCAATGGTTTTACTCCCTCCTTCAACTAATATGGACTGTATGGCATTTCGCTGACAATACTCCATGAATTCCCCTAAATAATCTGAATTGCCCAAAGCGATCCATTGTTTATTTCCTATGGTTTTGGAAACATGATAAGTGAATAACAGGGTAGGAAAGGAGTCCACCAATAATTGTGTGTCTTCCTTCGCCCGCGCGTTTGGATCCAAGACCAAGCGCAGCGGAGATTTGCCTGACCAATAACGTGTAGTTAAACTTGGGTTGTCGGTAAGGACCGTGTTGATGCCAACCAAAATGGCCTGATGTTCAGTTCGCAAGCGGTGAACCAATTGTTGGCTAATTGGATTCGAAAACATTTCGGATTTTCCATCGCTATGCGCAATAAATTGATCTGAAGATGTTGCGAATTTCACCGTGATGTAGGGTCTCTGATTCCGATGGAAATAGAAAAATCGCCGATTGATTAATTCCCCTTGATCTGATAGGATACCAATATTCACCTCAATTCCCGCCGCTTGAAGCTTGGCGACACCTTGACCAGAAACCAATGGATTAGGGTCTAAATTGCAGATGACGACCCGTTTTACTTGGTGCCTTATTAACAAGTCGGCGCAAGGGGGTGTTTTTCCCGTATGACTACAGGGTTCTAAGCTAACATAGACAGTCGCACCTTTGGCATTCGTCACCCCCTCAAATGCCTTAACTTCTGCATGGGGGCCGCCAAATTGGGCATGATATCCTTCGCCGAGTATCACATCATCTCGGACAATCACGCAACCTACCCAAGGATTAGGAACAACAAATCCTCCACCCAGCTGGGCTAGGTCGAGGGCTCGTTGCATCCAAATCTCATCAGTCGACATGTGTGGATTTTAAATTTCGGGACATAAAGCTATAAATCGCAGGGATCACATAAAGAGTCAGGGTTGTCGAGAATAACATCCCACCCACAACTGCAATCCCCATGGAAACACGGCTGGTTGAACCAGATCCTAAGGCTAGCGCTATCGGTAAAATACCTAAAATCGTACACAAAGAAGTCATGATAATCGGCCTAAAACGTGCTGTGGCGGCACTCTTCACGGCCTCTAATTTAGTTAATCCAGTCTCCTTCTTTTGATTGGCAAATTCCACAATTAGAATTCCATTTTTGGTCACCAAACCGATCAAAACAATAATCCCAATTTGCGAGAAAATGTTCAAGGTCTGACTAAAATCCCATAAGGACAACAGGGCTCCTGCTACGGCTAATGGAACCGTAAACAAGATGATGAAGGGATCAATGAAACTTTCAAATTGTGCCGAAAGGATCAGATAAATCAATAAAATTGCTAAAGCAAAAGCGAACAATAAGGAAGAACTTGATTCCTTGAATTGCTTACTTTGTCCGTCATAGGCGGTTGAGAATGTTTCATCAAAGGTCTCTTTTGCTAATTTGTCCATTTCATCCAAAGCTTCTCCTAAAGTAACCCCTTTGGCCATTTGAGCCGTTACGGTAGCCGCAGAATAGCGGTTAAAACGAAATAGTTGGGGAGGCGTACTTTGTTCCGTAATCTTGACCATATTATCCAATTGAATCAAATCACCTCTATTATTTTTAACATAAAGTGATTTTAAGTCGTTTACATCATTACGAAGTGAGCGATTAATTTGACCTATTACTTGGTATTGTTTTCCATCCATAATAAAGTAGCCAAACCGCCTGCCTGACAGACCTAACTGCAATGTTTGCGCCACATCTTGAATCGACACACCTAAGTTTTGAGCTTTCGCCCGGTCAATTTCTAAGCGCAATTCAGGCTTAGTGAATTTTAAGTTAATATCCGAAACCTCAAACTTAGGGGAATCTCGAACTTTTGCCATGAATTGCGGCATCATTTTCTTCAACTTTTCAAAGTTAGGCGCCTGAACCACGAAGGCTACTGGCAATCCCCCTCCTCCCCGTTGGCCAGTTTGTAAAGTCGGTTCCTGAATGACAATCGATTTTGCCCCTGTAAACTTTTTAACCTTAGGCTGTATGTCATCTACAATAGCTTGTTGGCTCCTCCGGCCAAGCGTATCACTGAGTAATACACGTATCATCCCTGAGTTTGCCCCCGCATTTCCAAAACCTGGGGACGTAATCGTATAAATTGCACTGCGTTCTTTGGCCGGAATATCCTTCATGATGAAGTTTGTAAATTCATCTGTGAATTCTGACATATAATCGTAGGTTGCACCTTCTGGTGCAGTGGCACTAATCCGAAATTGACCGCGGTCTTCCAAGGGGGCTAATTCGGACGGGATAGCACCTGATTTGAATAAGCCCCAAATTACGCCGATTAAACTAACCATAATCACCCAAGCAATCCAACGAATTTTCAAGAAGGAATGCAGCGAATTTTCATAGGCATTTGTTAGCCAAACGAAAAAGGGTTCGGTAACATTATAGAACCAAGGTTTATTGTGGCCCCCTTTGAGCAGTTTTGAACTTAACATGGGTGTTAAGGTCAAGGAAACAAAGGCAGAGATGATGACCGAACCGGCAACCACAATTCCAAATTCACGAAATAATTGGCCCGTAATTCCTTGTAAGAAAATCACGGGTAAAAATACGGCCGCCAGGGTTACCGTTGTTGATATAACGGCGAAATAGATTTCTTTTGAACCCTCTATTGCCGCCTCCCAGGGACTTAAGCCCTCTTCAATTTTGGTATAAATATTTTCTAATACCACAATGGCATCATCCACAACAAGTCCAATTGAAAGCACGATTCCGAGCAAGGTTAACACATTGACAGAGAAACCAGCCAAATACATGAAGAAGAAAACCCCAATTAAGGAAACTGGAATAGCCGTTAGCGGAATAATTGTTGAACGCCAATCACGCAAGAATAAGAAGATGACAATTGTTACCAATAAAATGGCTGTCAAGATTGTTTCTTCTACCTCCTCGATTGATTTACGCACATATTTGGTGTTATCAAAACCTTCTTTCAGAATCACATCACTTGGAATCGTCGACTGAATTTGCACTAATTTTTTGTGGATTTGATCAACAATTTCAATTTGGTTGGATCCAGGTTGTGGAACTACCGCAATCGAAATCATGGGGACCATGTCACGTTTAAAAGAGGTTTTTTCGTTTTCAGGGGCAAGTTCTGCATTTCCAACGTCCGAGAATTTCACCGAACGATCCCCCTCTTCCCGAATGATGAGGTTGTTAAAGTCATCGATGGAGGTCATACGCCCTTGGGTACGTACGGTTAATTCTGTGTTATTCCCTTCGATACTTCCTGAAGGCAATTCGATGTTCTGCTTCGTTAACGCATTGACAATATCGGGTGCTGTTAAACGGAAGGATGCCAAGCGCTCTGGATTAATGTGCAAACGCATGGCATATTTCTTCTCGCCCCACATTTGGACAGAACTAACACCGGGAATCGTTTGAAGTTTTTCCTTCACATTTCGAGTTGCAATTTCATTTAGACTCAACAAATCTCGTGTGTTTGAGTATATATTTAAATTATAAATCGGGTTTGAATCCGCATCGGCCTTTGACACAACCGGTGGATCTACGTCCTTAGGCAATACGGCCATGGAACGAGAAACACGGTCGCGCACATCATTCGCCGCATCTTCAATGTTGACCGCTAAGTCAAATTCCACGGTGATGCTGGATCGACCATCCCGACTCGAACTAGAAAGTGATTTTATCCCCGCGATCCCGTTAATGGATTCTTCCAACGGCTCCGTAATTTGAGATTCAATAATATCCGCATTCGCACCTGTATAACTTGTCTGAACAGTTACGACGGGTGGGTCAACCGAAGGATATTCGCGGATTCCTAAATAGGAATAACCGATTACGCCGAATACGATAATTGTCACGGACATGACAATGGAAAGTACCGGTCGTTTAATGCTGATGTCTGATAAGGATGCCATAAGTTTAATAGGTTTTAGGCCAATTGATTTTCAGGAATTGGTATTGTTTTAATGAGTTGCTGCCATACATTTTCCAGAGGAATTTCGGCCGACGAACCATCTGGATAATGGTAAATGTTTGCGCGACCTTGTTCGTAGGAACCCGAATAAGGCATGTGGTTTTTAAAGTTTTTGTACTGTCCGAGTAAAATTAAGCCCGGAATTTCGAATGCGTTCGCAATATGTGCAGGCCCAGAATCGATGCCGATATAAAAAGTTGCGCCAGAAATGATGTTAGCCATGTCAATGATGTCGGTTTTTCCCACATACGAAATGAAATTCGGATGTTTAATTGATAAACCCTCCGTTACACCTACTTCCACCAGACAGACCTTATATGTAGCGATGATTTGCTCGATTAATTTAAGCCAAAATTTATCCTGCCATTCCCTGTCGGCACCATTTGATTTCCGATGCATCACCCAATAATTCGCAGGTAAATCCCAAGATTTCTGTTTGCCGAGATAAAGTTTGGGCTGTTTGGATACCTGATAGGGGATGTCACATAGGTCATAAATTCCCTTAAGTAAATTTCCCCGATTGTAATATGTATGCTTTGTTAATCCCAATGTTGCCGCCTTTTCATTGAATAAGGAATAATTGAAATAAGGATCAAAGCGTAACTCATTCATGTGCAAGTTATAGAAATGCGTAAATGGGCTATGTTTGCTTAACCAAATACTAGCTAAAACCGAATTTTCTGGAATTACCTGATCAATGTGTGGGTGATTTTCCAAAAGTCCTCGATACAAATCTTTTACTATCCAGACGATGCGGGCATAGGGATGTTTATGGCGCAATGCATCAATGATCGGTTCGGCGGCAACAATATCCCCCAGATGTTCGGCCATTAAAATCCCGATCACCGGGTGTGCAATTCGTTCAACGCGTATGCTAAGGTAAAGTTGGGCATAGGACATACAGGCCGAAAACCAATAGCTTAGTTTCCGGAATTTGTATTCCCATAAGGACCGACTCACATAGATGGACGCCATAAATCCTTTATTCTACAACTTCTTTGATTTCAACCTCGCCATCGGGTTTCACTTGGATAACCCCATTTGTAATTAGAGTATCCCCTATCGAAAGGCCAGAAAGAATTTCTACATTTTTCTCTCCGCGATTTCCAAGTTTAACTTTAACCGGAACGGATTTGCCTTGTTTCACGATGAATACTTTATTGCCAGATGCTTCAGGAATAACAGCTTCAGTAGGGATAAGAATCGCGCTTCCTTTTGATTTTAAAATCAAATTGACCTTAGCAAAAGCACCAGGCACCAGTTGGTTTCCAGGATTTGCAGCCAACGCACGAATTTGTAGAGTTCTTGTTAAGGGATCGATTTTCGGGTCGATGGCATATACCTTGCCGATAAATGTCTTGTCTTCATTTTCCGTTTGAAACTCAACGGTGCTTCCTTTGCGAATTGCCGTCGCATATTTCGCAGGAATTGAGAATTCAATTTTTGCTGGGTTGGTATTCGTTAATGTTGCGATTTTCGTTGTGGGAGAAATGTAACTTCCTAAACTGATATACCGGAAACCGATGGTTCCTGAGAAGGGAGCTTTCACCGTTGTTTTGATGATTTGGGCTCTCAAATCTTCAATATCGGCCTCAATCGTATTGACAGTATTGGCTGCGATGTCATATTCTCTTTGCGAGATGGCTTCTTTTTGTAATAGAATTTTTTGACGCGCCTCGTTATCTTCCGCAAGTTTTTTATTGAACCCTAATTTGCGCAATCGCGCTTGTAAATCATCGTCATTGATGCGGAAAAGAACAGTCCCTTTTTGAACAACATCCCCTTCTTTGATAGTTAAAAGGACGATTCGACCAGCAATTTCTGAGCGAATCTCTACTTCTTCGTTGGCCAAAATACTTCCTGTTGAATTGACCATGTCATCCAAACGGGTAAATTTTACGACAGAAACAACAACAGCTGTTTTACCTCCCCCTTTTCCTCCCGGGCCCCCTTTCTCTTTCTTGGCGTCTGCTTCAGGATTCTTTGAAATAAGTTGTTTGATTTTAGGATAAAATGCAAGTCCTAGAATGAGTGCGAGCGTTGCAAGCGAGAGTATCGTTTTGGTTACTTTATTCATAGTTTTTTTTTAGACGGTTTAGCAGAAATTTAAATTACTTATTTTCATACAAATGCTTGCCCTAAACTGTAGGCTTATTCAGCAGTTTTGCTGGTTAACCAAGGCAATATTTGTTCATTTTGAATTTGGTTCATCACAAAGTGACTCTGAGCGTTACCAATGTTTTTGATGCTGGCCAATTTATGCAGGATAAAATTTCGGTATTCGTCCATGTCTGATACGACGATCTTTAATAAAAAATCACTGTGACCAGAAACGCAATAACATTCTTGTACTTCTACCAGCAACATGACATCCGTTTCGAATTGATTCAAATATTCCGCGGCATGTTCTTTCAATGAAATGTCACAGAAAACAGTTAAGGATTTGCCTAATTTATTCGGATTGATGGTTGCTTTATAGCCTGTAATAACACCCTCTTTTTCCATGCGTTTAATGCGCTCATGTACGGGTGTCGCACTTAATCCTAGGCGAGATGCCATTTCTTTATTCGACATGAAAGCGTCCTCATGTAAAAAAGCTAAAATTTGCTTATCAATTGCATCAATTTTTGCCATCGTTCGCTTGGTTTTCAATGATGGATGCCCCCGCTGAAATAATGCCCTTGAGGGTATCTGTCCGCATATATTGCTCAAGGCTTATCTGATATTTGCCCAAATGGGTAAATCGAATGCCCTTGAAAATTGTATATTGGTGGCTATACATATCACCCAATCCACTTCCTTTAGGTTTGCCTGTTTTCGCATCATATAAAAAAGCTTCTGCGAAGGCCCGTTTTATAACCTTCCCTTCTGAATTGATGATTTTAGGAACGAAATACAGATTGTAATAAGGATATTCATTTGACTGACGTAATGCAATGCGCACATCATAGGCTTTGCTCGTGTCAGTAATCTGGAAATCAAATAGGAGTTTATTTTTCTGCAACCAACCATGTTCTGATAAGGAAACTGTTTGATCCATCACCGTGTCGTTTTGACAAGCAAAAGCGAACAGAGCCATCATGAAAAGTATAATGCGCTTGAAATACATTGCTTATTGAGCTGCTGGTGCATCAGAAGATCCTCCTTCGCGCGGTGGGCGCGGTTTGAATTTCTTCTTATACTTCTTCTTAAAAGGTTTAGGTGTCGCATTTTCCCCGTCGGCCATAGGTGCCGCAATTGCTGGCTTAGGCCCCTGTTCCGGTCTAGGCTTACGTTCTTGTTGCGGTCTTGGTCCACGATTTTTGTCAGCCTCATTTCCAGGATTGACTGGTTTCGGTCCGCGATTATCTGGTCTTGGACCACGATTTCCCTCCGTTTCTTTGTCAGGTGCTGCAGGTTTTGGTCCGCGATTATCTGGACGTGGTCCACGGGGATTGTCTCGCCCTTCAGGTCGTGGTCCTCGATTTTCACGCGGTCCTCGGTTTTCAAAGCGATCTCGACCCCCTCGGTTATTACCCGATTTGTTAACCGGTTTTTTCCCGCCGTACTTCTTATCCATACGCTCTAAATCTGAATTCAATTCAGAGAGTGTTGGTTTTTCTGCGACAGGTGCATCTGGATTTAAATCCGAGAAGGATTCAGGAATGATCCCCTGTTTATTTAATTCAATAATTTCAGCCACACGGTCGCAGCTTACAGGTATCCAGATGGCCTCTTCGCCTACGATTCCAAACCACATCATTCGTTTGAAAATGTCGGTTTTTTGAAGAATGGCATCACCCTTCTTCGTTTTTAAGCGCCCTTCTATTGTTGGAATGCCTTTTAATGCATCCATGTAAGTCTCTAATTCGTAATTCAGGCAGCATTTCAAGCGACCGCATTGGCCACTTAATTTAACTGGATTCAACGATAAATTTTGATAACGTGCTGCCGATGTTGTTACATTCTTGAAGTCGGTAAGCCAAGTGGAACAACATAATTCCCGACCGCATACACCGATTCCACCTAAACGTCCTGCCTCTTGACGCAACGAAATTTGTTTCATTTCGACACGCACCTTGAATTCCGTGGCTAAGAGTTTAATTAATTCACGAAAATCGACGCGATCATCTGAGGAATAATAAAATACCGCCTTCGTACCATCCGACTGGAATTCCACATCAGAGAGTTTCATGTTCAGCTTTAAATCACCGATAATTTGGCGGCCGCGGTACATGGTCGGCAGATCACGGGCAATCATTTGCTCGTGTTTTTCGAGATCTTTATCTGTGGCAATGCGAACGATTGACTTTAAGTTGTCATCGTCTTTGATGCTTTTTTTCAATAATTGCAAGCGAACTAATTCGCCTTGAAGCGAGACAATTCCTAGATGTAAGCCCGTAGTGGACTCAATCATCACAGCATCTCCTGTATGCAATTCAAGCTTAGCTACATTGCGGAAATATTCCTTGCGACCTCCCTTGAATTTGATTTCAACGATATGAAAGCGCTGAAATTGAGGCACGTCCAAGTCGGAAAGCCAGTCAAAGACGTTCATTTTATTGCAGCCCCCAGAGCCGCAAGCTCCGTTACTTTGACAACCTGCGACTTCTCCTGCTACGCCTTTGGATCCACAAGATCCTGTTGAACACGATTTACATGCCATAATATGTGCTTGATTAGCAAATTATCCTTTATAACGGAGGACATCTAAGCCAATATCTCTTCTAAAATTTTTACCCTCGAATTGGATTGCAAGCGCAGCCTTTTGAGACTTTTGAATTGCTTTTTCCAAGGTATTCGAGGTACCTGTTAATGCGATCACCCGACCGCCACTTGTTACAAGTTGACCCGCTTCTTCACGTGTTCCCGCTTGGAAAATATGTGCGTCAGTTACTTGGTCTAAACCTGTAATGACATCCCCTTTTCGGTAATCTTCGGGATATCCGCCTGCGACAACCATGGTTGTTACAGCATATTGTTCAGAGATTTCAATTTTTTCTTCGTTCAATGTGCCTTTAGCTGCCGCAAGAAGCAAAGATAAGAAATCTGATTCGATTCTTGGTAAAACAACTTCCGTTTCTGGATCTCCCATTCGGGCATTGTATTCAATCACATAAGGTTCCCCCTCATGATTCATTAAGCCGATGAAGATAAACCCTTGGTACTTGATGCCATCGGCCTTCAATCCCGCTAATGTCGGTTTAATGACACGATTAGCTACATGCTCCATGAAGGAGGTTGTGGCAAATGGCACAGGAGACACGGCCCCCATTCCACCTGTATTTAACCCCTCGTCATTATCACCAATCCGCTTGTAATCCTTTGCTTCAGGTAAAACAACATAGTTTTCCCCATCTGTTAATACAAAGACTGATAATTCGATTCCACGTAAAAATTGCTCAATAACCACTTTGTTAGACGCTTCACCAAATTTTGAGTCGAGTAACATTTCTCGTAAGGCGGTCTTTGCCTCTTCGAGTGTCAAGGCAATGATAACCCCTTTTCCCGCTGCCAAACCATCCGCTTTCAATACGATGGGCAAGGATTGCGTGTCAAGATAGGCTAAGCCCTCCTCAATACTTTCCTTCGTAAAGGTTTGCGATGCCGCCGTAGGAACGCCATGGCGATGCATGAAATTCTTAGAAAAGTCTTTGCTGCCTTCTAATTGAGCCCCTTCTGCACCCGGACCCACAATGCCTACATGCTTCAAATCATCTTGTGACTCGATATAATCCCGAACACCTTTGACCAAAGGTTCTTCTGGACCTACAACAACTAATTCAATTTGATGTTCCCGAATCGCCTGTGCGATTCCTGCTAAATCCGCTACTCCGATGGCTAAATTGGTGCCCATACTGGCTGTTCCTGGATTGCCAGGAGCAATAAATAAATTACTTAGTTTTGGGCTTTGAGCAATCTTCCATGCAAAAGCATGTTCACGTCCTCCTGACCCGATAATTAATACATTCATCTGTTTTATTAATTGGCTAATTCACTCAAAAACTTAATGCGCATTAAACGCAACTCTTCTTCACTCACATCCTCAATATTACATTCGTCTAAGGCTTGCGTTATGTTGTCTGTATCTGCCGACATAAAATAATCGTAGATTTCTTCTTGCTTATCAGGTTCGATAACCTGGTTAATAAAGTAATCTAGATTCAATTTAGTTCCCGAATAACAGATAGTTTCTATTTCCTCAATCAACTCGGCCATTGATAATTCTTTCTGCTCAGCAATTAAATCCAAATCGATTTTCCGGTCAACCTGTTGGATGATGTAAATCTTGATTTTTGATTTGTTGACCGTTGATTTTACAACGACTTCTTTCGCAGTTTCAATTTCATTTTCCTCCACATACCGAATAATCGCATCTAAGAATTGCTTCCCAAATTTGACTACTTTCCCCATTCCGACGCCATTGATTTGCGCCATTTCTTCCTGTGTGGTAGGATAGGTCGTGGCCATTTCCTCCAAAGACGGGTCCTGATAAATCACATAAGGTGGCAAGTTTTTCTCCTTGGCTACCTTTTTGCGCAGATTTTTTAAAATTTCAAATAAGGCATTGTCGTAGGCTTTTGCTCCTACAGCTGCATTTTCTTCGTCATTTTCTGCTGTGATGGCTTCTTGCTCATAATCATGATCTCGCGAGAAGGTCAAAGGATGAGAGTCTTTTAAAAATGCTTCCCCCTTCTCGCTTACATGCAAAACTCCGTAATTTTCGACGTCTTTGGTTAGTAAATCATAGATTAGAACCTGCTTAATGAACGAAATCCAAGGGGATTTTTCGTCTTCCGGATTAACTTCTTTTTTCTTTTTTCGAAGCTTCGGCTTTTTAGGGGCCTGCTCTTCGCGATCTACATCATCTTCGTCATCATCGTCGTCATCCTCTTCATCAGAAATCGCCCATGAAACCGTCTTTCCCTGCCCGAAAATAGTTAATTTATCATGCGCATAGCTTTGCGTATATTGATTGGTTTTGCCCTCCAATACATCCGCAATGTGCTCGGCATCAAATTTTTCGCCTGTCTGTTTGACCGCTTCTAGCACCCAAGTAACCTCTTGTTCTGCTTTGTAAGTAGCCGTAGGGTGCATGCAGTTATCGCAGAATCCGCAATTATCTGCCATGTGTTCGCCAAAATAACTCAAAAGTTGCTTCCTGCGACACACGCCCAAATTGGCATAATAAACCATTTCACTCAATAAGACTTTGGCATTTTCCTTTTCAGAAACAGCCTTGTCTTTATTGAACTTGTCTAATTTAAGAATGTCATCGTATGTGTAAAACAAAATGCAGGTTCCATCCAAGCCATCTCGGCCCGCACGTCCTGTTTCTTGGTAATAACCTTCTAAGGATTTGGGAGCATCGTAGTGAATGACAAAACGCACATCTGGTTTGTCAATTCCCATTCCAAAAGCAATCGTCGCCACCATCACCTCAACCTCTTCATTTAAAAAGGCCTCTTGATTCGACATACGAATTTGCGGATCTAATCCTGCATGATAGGGCAGGGCTTTAATGCCATTTACCCCCAAAAGCTCCGAAACTTCCTCCACGCGCTTTCTACTCAAGCAATAAATGATGCCGGCTTTGCCCGCATGACTTTTGATGTAGCGAATAAGCTGCTTGTCAATATCTTTTTTCGAACGGATTTCGTAGTACAAATTCTTCCGGTTAAAAGAAGATTTGAATACGGTTGCGTCCTCTAAATTCAAGGTTTTTTGAATATCCTGTTGCACTTTCGGCGTCGCTGTAGCCGTTAACGCAATGATGGGCAGTTTTGCATCGATCGATTCGATGATGTTTCTGATTTTACGGTATTCTGGCCGGAAATCATGTCCCCATTCTGAAATACAGTGCGCCTCATCGATGGCCACGAACGATATATTTGCTTGCTGCAAGAAATTAAGATTCTCTTGTTTATTCAGCGATTCAGGTGCAATGTAGAGTAATTTAACGCTTCCACTGATGACTTCGGCTTTGACACGATTGATTTCCGCCCGACTCAAAGAGGAATTCAAGAATTGCGCATTGATCCCAAAAGCGAGCATTTGGTCTACCTGATTCTTCATTAAGGCAATCAATGGCGATATTACGATGGCCGTTCCCGGCATGACTATCGCGGGCAATTGATAACAAAGTGATTTGCCTGCACCGGTTGGCATTAATACGAAACTATTATGCCCATCAATCGTATTTCGAATGATTGCTTCTTGCTCTCCTCTGAACTGGCTAAAGCCAAAGGTTTTTTTGAGCTGTTCCTTCAATACCTCACTAGAAATGGAAGTCGGCATAATTTTTATCGTGGCGTAAGAGTTTCAGTTATTGCGTAAGATTTGGTTATCTTTGTGGGTCCCCAAAATCTTACTAACATTGAAAATAAGCAAAAATATTCAAAGCACAGCAAAAAAAGTTTTAATCCAAGAAGCTGAGGCCATTCTTCGTGTAAGCGATGGAATTGATTCGGAATTCGAAGCTTGTGTTGAACATTTGTTGGCCAGAAAAGGCCGTATCGTCTTTACCGGGATAGGGAAATCTGCGATTGTCGCCCAAAAGATCGTAGCTACGATGAACTCGACGGGAACCCCTGCCCTGTTTATGCATGCAGCGGATGCGATTCATGGTGATTTGGGGATGATACAAGAAGGGGATTCCGTGATTTGTATTTCAAAATCTGGCGATACACCTGAAATTAAGGTATTGGTTCCACTCATTAAGCGGACGGGCGTTTCCTTAATCGCAATGGTGTCGAATAAGCAGTCCTATTTAGGCCAACAAGCTGATTTTGTTTTGCATGCGCTTGCTGAGCAAGAGGCGGATTTGATGAATTTGGCACCTACAACTTCTACGACCGTTGCGTTGGCTTTGGGCGATGCATTAGCCGTTTGCTTGTTGGAATGTAAAGGTTTTACGGCCCAAGATTTTGCTAAATATCATCCAGGCGGAGCTTTAGGTAAGCGAATGTATTTGAAGGTGAGTGATATTTATCCCCAACACGAATTTCCGGTGATTTCGCCCTCAGCCAGTATTCAAGAGGCAATTCACGAAATCAGCTCAAAGCGCTTGGGTGCGACGGCAGTTGCAAATGCAAATAATCAGTTAATTGGCATTATTACGGATGGGGATGTCCGCCGAATGTTGGAAAATCAAGCTAATTGGTCTGAAATACAGCTCGGTGATATGATGAATCGTACGCCTAAAACCATTGAGGCTGATGCATTTGCTACAGAAGCTTTGGCGATTATGCAAGCTTTGAATATCACACAATTGGTCGTGACGGAAAATAAAAAGGCCGTGGGATTTGTACATCTCCACGACCTATTAAAAGAGGGTATTGTCTAAAATTAGCGCATACGGTTAGACGACTGCACAAGCATTTCATCTTTTCTTACCAAACGATTCGCAATCATATTGGCCAATAATGCCACAACCATAGCATAAAATCCATATCCGTATTTTCCTTGCGCTTCCGGTTCAAACATTGGCATCGCTTCTTTGAAAATAATCCAAAAAGCGTATCCCATTGCGCCAGCCAACAAAAGCGAGTTGATTAGGCCCAACATCATTTGGCGAATTCTATTTTTGAATGAGAAGATCGTAATCAGCGTTACAATTGTCGACAAAGACAACAGGATGACAATGGCAAGGGCACTCGAGGCATTGGTCTTTCCTGCATCTGTCAATGTCCATTCATTGAAAAATAATTCGGCTCTTTGGCCAGATTGTCCCACTTTTGCCCAAATGCTCCAGCCTGTAGATACGAGGCTATTTGCAAGGACAACAAGGCATAAGAAAATCGTTTGTGGTCTTTGAATCATGATTTTTACGATGTTTGTGCGAAATTAAGCATTTTCTTTAAAAAGTTTGGCGGCAATTTTTGCCGAACTCAAGCAAAGTGGAATTCCTCCCCCCGGATGCACACTTCCGCCTACCCAATACATGTTTTTTATAGCTGAACGGTAATTAGGGTGTCTCAAAAAAGCCGCGAATTTGTTGTTTGATGCATTTCCATAAAGTGCTCCTCCGGATGAAGACGTACGCGTCTCGATTCGGCGCGGATCTAAATAATCCTCCGCAACAAGGTAATCTTCCAGGTTTATGCCGAGAATTCGATTGATTTTATCGATGACTTGTTTGCGGCATTGCTGCACCATTTCGTCCCAATCTTGCCCCGAATTTGCTGGAGCATTGACCAATACAAACCAGTTTTCGCATCCCTCAGGTGCATCTTCTGGTGCTACCTTGCTGGAAATATGTACATACACCGTAGGGTCATTGAATAGGTTTTCCTGTTTGAAAATGGCCTCAAATTCTGCACGATAATCCTCCGAAAAAAAGATGTTATGAACGCCCAATTCCTCAAATGCGCGGTTGATTCCCCAATAAAAAATGACACCCGAGCTAGACTTAGGTTGCTTGAGCAATTTATTAGGCCGCAGGGGAGCCGGCAACAACTGATTGTAGGTAGGTCGGATATCGGCATTGCTGGCAACAATATCAAAATCATATAATCCGCGTTTTGTTTGTATGCCTTCTGCGGTGTTGCCATTTGTGCGAATTTTCTCAACAGCTTCATTTAATCTGAATTGAACGCCTAATTCCTCCGCCAATCGAACCAAAGATTTGGGTATTTCAATCATTCCACCTACAGGAAAATAGGCCCCAAGATTATATTCTAAATGTGGAATGATGGAGAGTGTCGCTGGCGTTTGGTAAGGATCAGAGCCATTATAAGTCGCGTATCGATCAAAGAGCTGGACTGTTTTTGAATTCCTAAAACGGGATTTGTGTGCCTGGTGCATGGTCTGAAAGAGCCCCAGTTTATGCAAGTTGGCATAGCCTATCAATGCTTTTTTCCCTGTCCAAGTGCTTAATTTATGCAGGGAATCATCGAGAAATAAATCACTAATGATGTTATACTTTGTGCCAGCATCTTTTAAGTATTGATAAATCGTCGTTTCATCTTCATTTAAGACCTCTGCTATTCGCCGCGAAGTTTCTTTCGGATCTTCCACCGTTATTAAACGGGTTTGGTCTTCCCAAAAATAATTGCATATCGCTGGTAATCGGTGGTAATTCAAATAATCCCGTGGATTCTTTCCCGCTAGTTCAAATAATTCATCTACGAGTTGGGGCATCGTAAACAAGGATGGTCCCGTGTCAAATCGGTATCCCGTTAAATTTAATTGGCCTAATTTCCCACCCGCTCGTTCGTTTGACTCAAAAACGGTCACAGCGTGCCCAAGCAATTGCATACGTATTGCGAACGCAATTCCTCCGATACCTGAACCGACAATTCCGACTGTTGACATGGTCATTTGATTTCCTGTGAAATTAACTAAATAAGAATAAACAGGTAAATGTTTTACACTACATACTCTTTTCCGTAATTTTGCACGAATTTTTATAAGAAACTATGTTACGTACACACACGAACGGGGAATTGAGAATGGAGCACGTGGGCCAAACAGTCACTTTATGTGGCTGGGTTCAAAAAACACGTGATAAGGGAGGCATGTTATGGATCGACTTGCGCGATCGCTACGGCATCACCCAATTGATGTTAGAAGAAGGAAAATCAGATCCGTCGACGTTAATTTTAGCACGTGGCTTAGGCCGGGAGTTTGTGGTGGCTGCCGAGGGTTTGGTTGTGGAGCGTTTGGCTAAGAATGATAAGTTATCTACAGGCGATGTAGAGATTAAAGTGACAAATTTGCGCATCTTGAACCCTGCGAAATTGCCGCCATTTTTGATTGAAGATGAGACAGATGGAGGGGATGATATTCGCATGAAGTATCGCTATTTGGATTTGCGTCGTAACCCGATTCGCGAGAGTCTTCGTTTGCGTCACCAAGTGGGTCGTGAAGTACGCAATTATTTAGATAAGCAAGATTTTATTGAGGTGGAGACGCCTGTATTGATTAAATCCACACCGGAAGGTGCGCGTGATTTCGTGGTACCATCTCGCATGAATCCAGGTGAATTTTATGCCTTGCCGCAATCACCACAGACATTTAAGCAGTTGTTGATGGTGTCTGGTTTTGACCGTTATTATCAAATCGTGAAATGTTTCCGCGATGAGGATTTACGAGCAGATCGCCAGCCGGAGTTTACACAGATTGACTGTGAAATGTCATTTGTGGAGCAGGAAGATATTTTAAACATGTTTGAGGGCTTGATTCGTCATTTGTTTTTGTCGGTCAAAGGACTAGATATTGGCCAAGTTTCTCGCATGACTTATGCGGATGCGATGAAGTACTATGGCTCAGATAAGCCGGATATTCGCTTTGATATGCAATTTGTCGAGTTGAAAGGGGAAGAGATTGATTTGACTTCTGGAAAAGATTTTCAAGTGTTTGATGCGGCGAATACGGTAGTTGGTATTTGTGTCAAAGGTGCCGCAGAATATACGCGCAAGCAATTGGATGAATTGACAGACTTCGTTCGCCGTCCTCAGATTGGGGCAAAAGGTTTGATTTATGCGCGCGTTCAGCCGGATGGCGTGGTGAAATCATCGGTAGATAAATTTTATTCTGAGACTGATTTAGCCGCTTGGGCTAAGGCGTTTAACGCGGAGCCGGGCGATTTAATTTTGGTTTTGTCGGGTGATGGAGATAAGGTACGCAAGCAATTGAACGAATTGCGTTTAGAAATGGGAACGCGCATGGGATTGCGTGATCCGAATAACTATAAAGTGCATTGGGTTGTCGATTTCCCATTGTTGGAATACGGCGAGGAAGAGGATCGTTGGTTCGCCATGCATCATCCTTTCACAAGTCCGAAGCCAGAAGATATCGCTCTGATGGAAGCTGGAGAATTTGGCAAAGTTCGTGCAAATGCGTACGATTTAGTCGTGAATGGCGTGGAAGTAGGTGGAGGCTCTATCCGCATATTCCATAAAGATTTACAATCAAAAATGTTTGAGGTCCTTGGTTTCAGCGAAGAGGAAGCGAAAGCCCAATTTGGGTTCTTATTAGATGCATTTGAATATGGTGCACCGCCACATGGTGGATTGGCATTCGGCTTTGACCGCCTTTGTTCATTGTTTGGAGGAACGGATTCGATTCGTGATTATATCGCATTCCCTAAGAATAATGCGGGTCGTGATGTGATGATTGATTCGCCGTCTCCATTGGCTCAGGCTCAATTGGATGAGTTGAAGATCAAAACGAATTTATAAGTTTTTTAGGCGATTATATCGCTTTTCCCCGCTAGCTTTGGCAATCCTTTAAGGTTTGCCAAAGCTAAGAGGGGGGAGTGATTAAAATTCATATTTAAAAACGGGGCTCTCCCATTCGCCCGCGTTGATATTCAATACTTCTTTAATTTCGCCGTGGTGAATATCAAATACCCATCCATGAAGATGTGGAAATTGACGTTTCGCCCATGCCTTCTGAACAATCGTTGTTTTAGCTAGATTTTGAATCTGTTCCGCTACATTGATTTCGACAAGTTTGTTGAATCTCAATTGCTCATCCTCAATAGCATGAAGTACCTTGAAATGTTTTTCGTAAACTTCCTTTATGTTCCTTAACCATTTGTTTATTAAGCCAAAATCTTGATTGGTCATTGCCGCTTTAACTCCCCCACAATTATAATGCCCACAAACAATGATGTGTTTGACTTCTAATACTTCAACGGCATATTGAAGTACCGATAATAAATTGATGTCGGTGTGTACGACCATATTGGCTACGTTCCGATGAACAAATATGTCACCTGGGTCTGCATGGGTTATTTCCTCTGCCGGAACTCGGCTATCCGCACAACCAATCCACAGGAAAAGTGGAGTTTGGTTTTTTGATAGATTATCGAAATAGTGTTCGTCGAGTTCGAGACGCTCACTCGCCCAAGCTTTATTACTTAATAATAGTTTTTTGTACTCCTTCATATTATTTCTTTTTTAAGTCGGCTTCAATGCCGCGTTCATGGGCAGTCGCAATAAATTCTTGAATCAATTGATTGATGTCATGGTCCATAAAATGCACCTTTGAAATATCGATGTAAACGTCTGATCCTTGGGGTATTTTGCGCAGAGCTTCTTTTAAGGCTATTTTATGCAGGAATGTGACGTCTTTTTGGAACTTAATTAGTACCTCATTCCCATTTCGGTAAACGGAAAAAACAGACGAATAATTCGTGATAAGAACGAAGATCAAGCCAACGATGGTTCCAATAAAAATCCCCCAAAGCAGATCCACACCTACCACCACTGCAATTGTGATTAAGAATGGAACCCATTGTTTCCAGCCCGCCACAAAGACCTTTTTGAATTCCTTTGGATGGGCTAATTTATAACCAGTGTACAATAAAATGCTTGCCAAGCAGGCGAGTGGGATTTTGTTTAAGTACAGGGGTAATGCTAAAACGGCTAGGAGCAAAAGAATTCCATGAACGAATCCAGACATGCGGGATTTACCTCCTGCGTAGATGTTAGTGGATGATCGCACAATGACTGAAGTAATAGGCAAGCCCCCCAATAATCCACTACTAATATTTCCGATTCCCTGAGCGATTAATTCACGATCTGCTGAGGCAATGCGTTTTTGCGGATCCAAGGCTTCTGTCGCTTCCAAGGATAATAAACTTTCTAAGGATGCGACAATCGCCAAGGTAAAAGCAATCGAATATACTTTGGGGTTTGTGAAATAAGACCAGTCGGGCTGTGGGAGCCCTTTAATCGCTTCGCTTGCGGAATTGAATACCGGGAGATTTACCATGTGATCTGTGGAATTTCCTAGGAACCAATCAGGAAAATATGCGGCGAAAAAGAAATTCAATAATATGCCAAATAAAACAACAATTAGTGATGCAGGTAAGGCTTGCATCCAACGCAAATGCTTTGCCGTAGCCGTCCAAATAAACAGAATGAACAAACCCAAACTCGAAATGATAAGCGCTCCTGGTTTGATATCACTCAAAGAGGCTAATAATTCTGTAAATGTATTTTGGCCATCCGCAATTTGAGAAAATTCAAACTCACCGATAAAGTCCAAATCATCACCAAATGCGTGCGGAATCTGTTTTAATATGATGACAATTCCGATCGCAACGAGCATGCCTTGTATGACCGAGGATGGGAAAAATCCCCCGATTTTACCCATTTTAAGCAGGCCCAAAACAATTTGAATCAGTCCGGCAAGGATGACTGCTATTAAAAATCCCGAAAAACTTCCTAGCTCATGAATAGCGTTGGCAACGATAATGGTTAGCCCAGCTGCCGGGCCACTCACTGAAAGTTCAGAACCTGAAATAAGTGAAACGAGGATTCCCCCCACGATTCCCGCAACGAGGCCTGCCATCAAAGGAGCCCCTGATGCTAATGCGATGCCTAAACAAAGTGGTAGGGCAACAAGAAATACGGCTATGCCCGATTTCCAATCTCCTGTCAATAGAGATTTACGATAATATTGAAAATTCATACAAAGATTATATAGGTGTTAAAACAAAAAACTAGCTCTTCGTATGGGTGTCAGGGGGAGTAAGAATGGGACTAAGATGCGCTTGACTTAAGTAGTCGCGATAGGCAAAAATATGTTGAGTATTTTGTGAAAAAGAGTTCAGGAACGGATCTTGGCCATCTTTCGTCATATAAGCAGAATCTGTTTGGTCATCTGAATCTTCTGAATCTTCTTCGGAATCGAAGGGTGCAAAATTGATTAAATCCGATGTGTGTTGGCCCTGATGCGTTACTTGAAAGGAAAATCCATCAAAAGGATTTATAGGCTGTTCAAATTCTTGTGTTGTACAAAACCCCGCCATCAAATGGATCCATAAAAAGAATATCCAACCCATTATTCTACCGTCGTTTTGAGTTGAAAAATAATTTTTCCTTGTGCATCACGTTCTTGGACCAATTCAGGCTCTTGTGTGTCGAATTTGTCTTTCCCGTAACGCCATTCTTTTTTTAGCCGACCGCCACTGCCAAACTCATAGTATTCCCTCCAACGGCCCACACGGACGCTATCGTCCAGCATGCCTTCTTCTTTGACATTTCCACTTACATAGAATGCTCGGTATTGACCACGGATATTCCCGTACACTTGGGGTATAACTTCTTTAATTTTCTTTTGTTCAAAATCAAAGTATGAAATTTGTGAACCCGTAGGGAATCCTTGGTGAAAATATTGTTTATTGATCAGTTCTCCATCTGGACCGTAAGTTTCCCATCGGCCATCTTTGGCACCCATATAGAAAAATCCCTGTTCCGTTATATTTTGATTTACCAGTCGACGGAAAGGGCCATGGCAAATCTGTGCGGATTTATTGTCTTTTAAATTGCCCGTGACGATGCGCGATTGTGCCGGATCAAACCACCAAATTTCGGTTACATAGGAGCTCACAGCTTCATCTTCGACAAATTTGACGACATTGATTTCTTCCAGCGTATTTCGAGTCCCACTTCCATAATTGCCTAAGCGCCGTTCGGTCTTTATTCCAGCATATTCATCTTTAGGGGGTGTTTTTTTGGCCATTCGCCGGGCGAGCATGCTAGCCTTAATGCCAAGGTTTTTAATCCCCAAATCTTCGATGACGGCCTGGCTTTCCGATTTAATTTTTTTTGCTCCCTTTACTTGCTCTTCAAGGCCGGTACTTAATCGTCCTCCTAGAAATCCCTTTTGTGAAATGGTGTCCGTCAAAGGCTTTTTAGAAGAAATTACGGCTTGTGTTTGACCAAAGCCCGATAAAACGGGCATGAACATACAACTAAAAACGAAGGCCTTGATTTTCATAGCTTCTAAGAACGCTAAACGTCCAAAAAAATTTCCCAAAAATAGGAATTTAAATGATTAGCTTGGGTAGTTTGTGTATTTTTGCAAGGTTTTTTACGAGTTTATACTCCCAGATAAGTTAATCATTGAAAAAAGAAGCTAAAATATATGTAGCTGGACACCGTGGAATGGTGGGCTCCGCTATTGTTCGCCAGTTGAAGTCAAAAGGCTATCAACATATTGTTGTGCGAACGTCTAAAGAATTGGATTTACGGAATCAGCAGGCGGTGTTGGATTTTTTCCAACAAGAAAAGCCGGATTATGTATTTTTAGCTGCTGCCAAAGTTGGCGGAATCGTGGCAAATAATACCTACCGAGCAGATTTTTTGTATGAAAATTTGGCGATTCAAAACCATGTGATCCATGCGGCTTACTTAAATCAAGTGACAAAATTGATGTTTTTAGGATCATCTTGTATTTATCCAAAAATGGCTCCGCAGCCATTGAAGGAGTCTTATTTGTTGAGCGGTTTTTTGGAGCCGACAAATGAGCCTTATGCCATTGCTAAAATAGCTGGAGTTAAAATGTGCGAGGCCTATCGAGCACAATATGGCTGCGATTTTATATCCGTGATGCCTACGAATTTATACGGCCCGAACGATAATTATGATTTACAAAACTCACATGTACTACCTGCCATGATTCGAAAGTTTCATGAAGCGAAAGAACGTGGAGACGAATCAATGGAGTTATGGGGCACCGGTTCTCCCATGCGTGAATTTTTGTTCGCAGACGATCTTGCGGAGGCTTGCTTATTCCTGATGGAAAATTACAGCGACTCCGAATTGGTCAATATTGGTACGGGCGTGGATGTGACAATCAAAGAGTTGGCCGAAACTGTGCAGCAAATTGTAGGATATAAGGGGGAAATTCGTTGGGATGTTTCAAAGCCCGATGGTACTCCGCGAAAATTAATGGATGTTTCTAAATTACACCTCCTTGGATGGAAACACCACATCGAACTCCATGAGGGCATTCGATTAGCTTATCAAGATTTCTTGCAAAATGTCGCAAGCCATAAATAATGGGGAAAACAACATGGTTTAGTACGTGGTTCGATTCATCCTATTATCACCAATTATATGCGAGTAGGGATGATCAAGAGGCCAAACATTTTATTGAGGCTTTACAAAGCTATCTGAAAATTCCTTCGGGAGCTCTCGTTTTAGACGCAGCCTGTGGGAAAGGTCGCCATGCTAAAATGCTTCAACGCCTTGGTATGGAAGTGGAAGGCTTTGATTTATCACCAAGTAGTATTGCGGAGGCGAATCGTTTGGCTAATAAACACTTGCATTTTTTCGTTCACGATCTTCGAGAGCCTTTGCCCAAACAAGCTCAATACGATGTTGTTTTTAACTTTTTTACAAGTTTCGGATATTTTGACGAACCGTCCGATAATGCGCGCGCATTTCAAACCTTTGCCGGCGGATTAAAAAAAGATGGAATCTTGGTGATGGATTTCCTGAATCCTAGTTACATTCTGGCCAATTTAGTCCCAGAAGAAATTGTAAAAAAAGGGCAAATCACTTTTCATATCAAACGCTGGGAGGCGAGTGGCTACCTCTATAAGTCTATCGCATTTGATGATCAAGACCAGTCGTATGCATTTCAAGAAAAAGTTGAGTTGATTTCAAAGGAAGCCTTTTTGAAGTATGCGGAACAAGCGGGCTTGACATTTTTAAATTTGGCCGGGGACTATACTTTAGCTAAGTTTGATGAGCAAAATTCCCCTCGAATGATCTTCTTCTGGGGCAAGAAATAAGACCTATGCAATCTTTTCGTGCACTTTTAACGGAAATTAGTCCGGCAGGAATTGCCTCTTCAAAACTTCAAACCCTTTCAAGCGACTTTTTACCTGACGCTGAAGTGCTTATTCGAGTAGAATATTCTTCATTGAATTATAAGGATGCTTTGTCGGCCAGCGGCCACAAAGGCATTACGCGAAATTTCCCCCATATTCCTGGTATCGATGCTGCGGGTGTTGTTGTGTCTGATAAAAGTGGAACATTTGCTTCCGGCTTAGCCGTTTTAGTTACCGGATTTGACTTGGGGATGAATACACATGGGGGGTTATCTGAATTCATTTGTGTTCCCGCTTCTTGGGTCGTGGAAATTCCAGCAGGCTTATCTACGCGCGTGGCGATGCAATGGGGTACTGCTGGTTTAACAGCTGCGATGGCAGTTGATGCGTTAATCTTGAATCAAGTTAGTCCAGAAAAAGGAGAGATATTGGTTACTGGGGCCAGTGGGGGCCTTGGGATGATTGCTATTCGTTTGCTAAGTCGTCTAGGCTTTTCCGTTACGGCCCTCAGTGGGAAACCGGAACTGGAGGATCATTTGAAAGCGATGGGTGCCACCCGTGTGATTTCTAGGCAAGAATTTGGAGCTGAGCCTATTCGTGCGCTTTATGCCATGGAATATGCTGGGGGAATTGACACCTTAGGCGGGGATTATTTAGTTCATTTAGTCAAACGCTTGAAATATGGAGGCGCTGTCGCCGTTTGTGGCATGGCTGCAGGCGTTGAATTGCCGCTACAAGTATATCCATTTATTTTACGTGGAGTTCGCATGCTTGGGATCTACTCAGCTGAATCTCCCCTGTCCTATAAACAAAATCTTTGGGCAAAAATTGCGACAGATTGGTCGGTCGACCTCACTAATCTTTGTCAGGAGATTACCCTGGATGAGGTTCCTGATTTTTTAGAAAAGATGCTCGCCGGTACGAGTAGTGGTCGCTACCTCGTTAAAATTTGACAAATTTAATGCCAGTTTGATTCGGAATTTCTGGGAAGGATATCAGATAGCTGCCAGTTGGAAATGTACTCACATCTAGGCTAATTTGTTGCGAAGGCTTTGGAAAGTTTAGCGTTTTAAGTAATTGGCCCTGTAGGTTCCAAACTTGAATGTTCAACTCTGCCATCTTTTGCAATTTATCAGGCAAGCCGAGTATAATTTCATTTTGGGTAGGATTCGGGAAAGCTGTAATTTGAAAATAGGGGTTTACCTCCTCGTTGGCTAAAATGCTAATGCTAAAATTTTCCGAACTTGCCAGACAACCATTGATGTCCTTCAACTTAATTGAATAGGTTCCTGATTCTGTAGGCAAGTAATTAGCTTCAATAGCCCCAGGGATGGCATTCCCATTCAAATACCATTGCATATTACTCCCACCTGAGGATTTTAAGATTCCATTTGTATAAGATAGCAAGGGAGATAATGGATTTGAGTAGTTTAAATTGAAACTGCTACTCAGGCTTGAACAGTTATAGATATTGCTGACTTGTGCCTGATAGATACCTGACTTATTCGCCGTATAAGTAGATTGTGTTGCCCCGGCAATTGGGAGTCCATTTAAAAGCCATTGAATGGATGCATTTTCGCTAAAATTAGCCCCGAGGGATTTTGTTTCATTTGAACATGCCGTAATCGTACCACTTGGATTGATGCTTACGGTAGGACTAGGGCTGGTATTGACCATTACCGGGCTACGTGGACTCGGACAGCCGATGGATCGAAATTTCATATCATAGAAATAATAATATCCGGTAGTAATTGGCGACCCGTTGTATTTGGCTCCCGTGATCGAAACGATGTTCGGAATGGAGTAGGGGTATCCTATGTTGACCGGTGTGTTAATCGTATCAGTTAGGCTCTTATTGCTTCTAAAAATACTGGCTCCATTGGAACAGGATTGACTCACTAAATAAGTACCCGCTTTTGGGAAGGGAAGGTTTAAGTAAACAATTTGACCAGGGTCGTTTTTATCATCGATGAGCTGTCCCCCAACCCGTGTTAAATTGCTTTGTGTGCGTGTTGCATCCACTTCCTTGGTGATGGACGCGACGAGTTCGCCCGTATCTTTGTCATACACACTGAATGTGATCGTTCCTGAGGTTCCAACGTAAATGCGCGCGCTCTCTAAAACGATAGGGCTTTTTACTTCAATGATGGGTTGTGGGCCAAAATTTTCATAATACGTCCCTGCCCCAAAAGTCGCCTTGCTGTTCGGATTCAAGCTGCCAGAAAAGTCGGCCTGCGCAACACTGTAAGTAGCAGAAGCTGGAAGACTAATTTTTGATCCGGCACCCACGAGTAGATTGTTTGAATACCAAAGCGCCCCATCGCTGACAGATGTTAAATTAACCAAAGTCCCAGGCAAACATTGCGTTCCTAGGGCTGCAGGAGTTTGAGGGCTTTCTATTTTCTGTTGCATTTGAAATTTGTTGTTGGGCAGATTTTGATCATTGGCCAACTGGTGACTCAGCTCAAAGGTATAGGTTTTACCAGCATCGAGTGTGACATTACCTTGTAAGGCAATTTCTTGTTCGTGGCCAGCGCCGATTTTTTCAATAGTGCCTTTCAAAGTGCCCAAAGACTGACCATTGTTTAATACTTGAATCTGAACTGGAAGCTGCAATTGTGCTTTCGTGCCGATGTTTTTTACGCGTGCGATAAGCTTAAGGCTTTCCGTATTTTGGCAGAAATTCCCTACTGGCGTGGAGATTCCAATGGCTGCTATGTCATTAGAGGCTTGCATTAGTTGAATGCTAGCTTCTAAATTGTTCCCGTTTGAAATGGAACCACAACTACTTAAAATGGGATCATAGGATGCAATGATGCGCAGTTTGTAACGTTTGTCGACTTGTGTAGCAATGGGTGGTATAATTGTTAAGACATAGTTCGAACTTGTAATTCCTGTTTCTGTGTTGATTAATTCATTCGCATCGTCAAAGTCCCCATCCTGATTCCAATCGACAAGCGCTCGGATGTTTTTAGCGGTGGAATTACTAAATACGACGTTTGCCAACTTCGTTTCGCCGATTTCCATCGGGAGTGCCGTGCCACTACTGTCAAGGGTATTCGCGATGGCTTTGTTATCAGCTAGCACCTGTGTTATGAGTTGATTTCTCGAGTTGATGCTATTGCTACAGTATGCATTTCCTCCTATTCCCGAAAGGATCAATGAAAAATCTTGTTGGCCATTCTTTAGCGTCCCCTTATGGTTAATTGTTAAGGTGTAAGTTTCCCCTGGGATTGTCTGAGGGATACTGATTTTTTCAATGTTATCAAGATTATTTACGCCTGTTTTTGCAAGGGTGCTCGGATTTTCAGGATCCAAGGTGAATGGGAGATAATTGCCTTTGCTATCCTGAATTTTGATATCTAAATCATTGACTAACCTTGGCGTTCGATTATTTAGACTATTCGAAATCAAGGGTAAGACATTTCCTTCAGGATCAGTCCAAGCCAAAGTAGCGCTCAAATTGCCAGCTCCTGATGCAATGAGCTTCTCTGTATACAAGGTGCCATTGCTTAGACTAAGTTCACGGATGGCCTGTGTTTTGTCTAAGTTTTGGATGACTTTTGCCGCATATTCAGCATTCAATAGCCCCCAACCACTCTGGTAGTCGGGCCCCACAGGTCCAAAATCCATCGCCGTATGAATTACTAAGCCTTTTAGGGTTGCCGATCGCATGAATTTGCCATTATTTAGACGATTGTATAATTGTTGAAGCAAAAACAAAGAGCCTGCAACTTGAGGAGAAGACATGGAGGTTCCATCTAAGGTTGTATATGCGGCATTCGAGGTATTACTTGTGGATAATATATCGGTCCCGACGCCCATAATGTCAGGTTTAATCCGACCGTCATCTGTGGGGCCCCAACTTGAGAAATTGCTTACACGGATTTCTGTAGGCAAATTTGGTGTTTGTTGGATGGATTCAATGGCACCTACGGTTAAAATATTTTTGGCTGTTCCCGTCGTTGAAATAATGTCATAAGAATCGTTTTTTGTGCGAACGACATTGCTTGAATCCCGGGTGTTTTTCAGGAAATAATACTCGCCTTTGGTGAAATCTGGGCCATTTTCAGACCGACTATTTCCAGCTGATTTCGTTATGAGGTAGTATGGTGCATTGAATGCTATCTTGTCTAATGCTTGTGCATTGCTATCGTAAAACCCAAATTTATAATCTTCTAATGTGCTAATGGCATCATTCCCCCACCATTGCCATTTATTCTTGATAGAGTCGTACACCCAGCCCGCTTGATAACCATACGAGTGATTACTGACTAATAAATTGGGTGAAGCAGCGCTGATTTCTGAATTATCATTATTGTAATCCCAAACCTTTAAATCTGCCCCAAATGCCATTCCACGCGCCGCCGTAATTATACCACGCGCAATCAGTGTTCCCGCTACATGGGTGGCATGCAAATCTGATGACGCCGAACTTTCCTGAACTTTTATCCGCCCATTCAGCTCCTGATGCGTACTCATGGCTCCTCCACCATCCCAAAGACCGAGCATCCCCGCCAACGTGTCTGATTTTCCAGATAATGAAAGACCTAATCCTCCGCTGCTATATAATTGATCCGTTCGGGTAATTTGAGCAGAACGTCGATTAGACTCAACTCCTATGTACAAGGCTTCCCCGAGCGAATTAATGTGTTGTAGGCTAATTTTTTTGTCACCAATTTGATCTTGAAGCTTCAGGCCCCTTTGTTTTGCTAAGGCTTGACTTTGTGTATATAGCTTGTTTTGTTCCCGACTAAAATCGTCTGCATATTCTTGTATGCGTTGCCTTTTTTCTCCCGTATAAATATCATGTTGTGCATGTATTCTAAAAGAGAAGACAAGCATCAAGATGATTGCATTTATTATCTGTTGGAGTCGCATCATTGGAGCTAAAACGCTAATTTAGGCTTTTTCCTTTAATTCTACACGAAAGGTTTTTCGGTGGATTTCCGTGGGGCCTAATTGAAGTACAGCCTTGCGATGTTCTAGTGTTGGATAGCCTGCATTACGCTCCCAGCCATAGCCAGGATATTGTTCTGCAGCCTTTTTCATCCATTCGTCCCGGTATGTTTTTGCTAAAATGGATGCCGCAGCAATCGAAAAATATTTGGAATCTCCCTTGACGATACAAGTGTGTTGGATAAATGGGTAGCTAATAAACCGATTTCCATCGACCAATAAATGCTCTGGAAGCGTATGAAGTTTGTCGACCGCTTTGTGCATAGCCATCACGCTTGCCTTATAAATATTAATCTTGTCAATGGTCTCGTGGTCCACCTCGGCAATTGCATAATCAATGGCATAGTTCTTAACAACGTCAATTAATTGCTGACGTTGCTTCGCATTTAATTGCTTGGAATCTGTCAATACCGAGTCATGGAAATCTTTTGGTAATATGACGGCTGCCGCAACGACTGGCCCTGCTAAACAGCCACGCCCCGCTTCATCTAGCCCCGCTTCAATTCCTTCGGATTGGAAATAAGGCAATAAAGCTTGATTGATAATTGACATAATTTGAGTCGATCGATAAATTTTGTTGGTGTTTCCACAAATATGGCTTAAAATTGCTAATTATTTCCAATGATTCCATCTATGATCAAGTACCTCTGTTTCACTTTTTTGTGTATTTGCCTATTGGTAAATTCAGCATCTGCTCAAAAAAATCGATCCAAAAAGATTTTTCATCTCGAAGCTAAGTCGGTACGATTCAGCGGAGATGGTGTCGGGAGGGAAACCTATTTTTTTAAACCTGCTTTTGAGGTTGGTTTCGGCCTCCAATATCCGCTTACATCGCGTGTTAGTTTTAATCCAGAATTGACATTAGCTCAGAAGGGCTTTCACGGGAAAACGAATTACTCGGATTCGACATATACAGAACGAAATTTGTCATTGAACTACTTAGACATTAGTCCCAATTTCGAAATTAAATTAGGTTCCATTTCCGAATATGCCAATGGTTTTTCACTCTGGGGTGGTCCCTACATGGGCATGGGATTATGGGATAATGCGTCCTATGATATTCGAATGGCAAATCCGCTAAAACCGGGGGGCTATGTCTTGACTTCCACTACTGGCGAAAGCTTTTCGCGGGACATTCGCCGATTGGATTTGGGTTTTAAAATGGGCATCGGTATCGTTTCGCAAAATTTTGTTTCGCTCGGGCTAACCTACCAAACTGGGCTTATCAATATAGCCACCGATTCCAAGTCATTGTATAATCAATCACTTGGTTTTTACATGCGCGTTTTCTTTGACGATATTCTATAATCCTAGCGATTAAACAATAATCGTTCCCCTTTTTTGCGCATATCAAATTGCCCATTCGAATAGGCTAAATGTCCTGATACAAACGTGTGGGTAATGCTCGAAGGGAATTTGTGCCCTTCCAATGGAGACCATTCGCACTGATAATGGATTGTAGATTTTGTTACCTCTTGACTAAGGGCCAAATCAACTATTGCCAAATCAGCCCAATAGCCTTCTCGAATGTATCCTCTGTCTTGAATTTGGAAGCATTCAGCCACATTATGAGCGGTTTTCTCAGCAATTTGAGTCAAACTCAAAACGCCCTCCTGGCTCATTTCTAATAACATCAATAAAGGATGCTGTACCAATGGCAAGCCTGATGGAGATTTCCAGTAGCCTTGTTGCTTCTCCTCCCAAGTATGCGGGGCATGATCTGTAGCTATGACATCGATAGCTCCTGTCTGAAGTGCCTGACGAATCGCCGCTCGATGTCTAGCATCTTTGATTGCCGGATTACACTTGATTTGATTTCCCAAGGTTTCATAGCTTGATGCCTCAAACCATAGGTGGTGCACACATGCCTCCGACGTAATTCGCTTATCTTTAACTGCTTTTCCTGTTTCGAACAAGGCCAATTCCTCTTCTGTGCTGATGTGTAAAATGTGTAAACGCGTATTCGACTTTTTAGCCAAAGCAACCGCCATGGATGATGACAAATAACATGCCTCTTCGTTACGAATTAAGGGATGAATAAAGGCTGGGGCATCTTCTGTCGGATATTTTTCTCTAAATAATGCCAATCGCGCACGAACTGTTGCCTCATCTTCACAGTGTGTCGCTATCAATAATTCACTCGAGTTGAATAGCGTTTCTAGTGTTTTGGTATTGTCCACCAACATGTTTCCTGTGCTGGAACCCATGAAAATCTTGATTCCACAGACATTATTTTTATTGGTCTTCAACACCTCCTCTAAATTGTCATTGGCCGCCCCCATAAAGAAGGAATAATTAGCCAAAGAATTTTCGTGAGCTATGTGGTATTTATCGGAGAGTATTTCTTGCGTTAGTGCATTCGGAACGGTATTGGGCATTTCCATAAAACTCGTTACCCCTCCTGCAACTGCTGCCCTTGCTTCGCTAGCAATGGTGGCTTTATGTGTTAATCCCGGCTCTCTAAAATGTACCTGGTCATCAATCATCCCTGGAAAAACATGCTTTCCTTGTAGGTCGATTACCTGTTCGTTTCCTTCCGGGCTTATTTCCGTTCCGATCTTTTCAATCCGACCGTTTTTAATCCGAATATCCCCCGATGTGATTTTTCCTTCGTTGACGATTTGTCCATTTTTTAATAAATATGCCGACATCCTATTCCTAGTTTATTTGTATGATTTTAAATTCTGTCCGACGATTCTGCTGATGCATATCTTCTGGGCAGTCCACGCCATCTGAACATTCGTTAATTAATTGACTTTCTCCATATCCTTTCGGTTTGATTCGATCTTTGGCGATGCCTCTTTGTAGAATGTATTTTACGGCAGATTCTGCGCGACGTTGTGATAGTTTTTGATTGTAAATCGCCGTAGCACGGGAATCGGTATGGGCCCCTAATTCTAAATTTACCTGCGGATTATCTTGTAGAAAATTGACAATCTTATCTAATTCCTGGGCCGCATCTGGACGTATGTCGGCCTTATCCAAATCGTAATAAATGGAATTCAATTGATAAAACTGACTAATCTCCTTCCCAATTTCGGGTTGGTCCATCACGATTTTAAAAGCAAACGTAGTATCCGTTATTTCCTTCTTTAACAAGGCTTGCGGGATTTCTCTCCCCTCCATAGAGAAGCTTGAACGAGCTGATATATAGCCATCTTTATCCAGTTTAAATTGGATTTCATCTCCCGAAGAAAGGCTAAATGTGTCAATTTTCCCCGCTTTATCGCTTGTGAAAACTTCACTGGATTCCCCGTTTTTACGAGCACTGACCTGGACGCCCGGTATGGCCTTGCCATCAGGTTGAACGACTTGCACCGCTAAGGCGTAGTTGACCGATTTTAATGCTTGAGTATTCGAATTGGATGTCGTATCATTTGACCACCAATGGTCTTCGTTGCCGCTGGATTTGAAATAATAAATATCATCATCGCCTTTTCCCCCAGGACGATTGGAGCTAATATAGCCTGAAAGCGAATCAGATAAATTGATGGCAAAATCATCACCAATGGAATTCATCGGAACACCTAAATGTTCAATGCTAATTTCATTTTCGTTTCGACTCGCTACATATAAGTCCAACCCGCCAATACTCGGATGTCCATCCGATGAAAAATAGAGTTTGCCATTTTCGCTAACATAAGGGAAAATTTCATCCCCCGGGGTATTAATGATGGATCCTAAGTTAATCGGCCTGCCAAACCTACCCGAATTATCAAGAGGTACTCGATACAAATCCAACCCTCCTTTGCCACCGCGGCGATTCGAACTGAAGTAGAGTGTTCGATCGTCGAAAGAAAAACTAGGACTTCCGTCCCAGGCAATGGAGTCTGAAATGGCTAGGCGCTCAGGCTCCGACCAGTCTGCCCCATTTTTTTTCGAAATATAAAGGTCAACATCGGGGGAAGGATCCTTGCTTTTTCCCGTATTTCCACGGGCAAAAACAACGATTGTCCCATCGTGAGAAAAGGCCGGGGTCCCGTCATTTGCATTTTCCTTGTATAGTTGGGAGCTGAATAAATGAGGTGTCGAGATTTCGTTTTCTTTTAACAAGGGTGCGCTATAAAGTCCTAAAAAAGGTAGTCCATTGTTTTTGTAAATCAAGGGCTTGCTCGAGCTCGTGTAGCGTAATTCGTTACCTATTTTTTGTGCGGCAAATTCAGTCTTTGGGGTATTGCCTATTAGGGGAAATAGAGTGACGGGACTTTGTTTTTGTGATAAACTGGGGATTTTGTCCAAATTCTCCAATTCAATTTCGGCTTTAATTTGGTAGAAACGATTGGGTTTGCTTTGAAGAAATTTGTTTAAAGCACTTTTACATAAGTCATAATTGCCTAGAGATTTCGCTGCTAATGCGATGTGATAATTGACTAATACATCCTCAATTCCCTGTGTTTGAGCTTTTTGGTAATAGGGAAGTGCTAAGCCTATACGATTGGAAAGTCGGTAAGATTCCGCCACCCAATAGGCGCTTTTATCGCCTGCAATGTTTTTGTCTGCCAAAGGCTTAAGCGCTTGAATGGCCCACTCGTATTCCCCTCTTTCAAAATATTTCAAGCCTTTTTTGCTCGTTTGGCGTGAAGGATTGCAGCCAAATACCGCAACGAGTACGATAAAAAAAGCAAATAAACGGATAGATTGACTGGATTTTGCTAACATGGTCCTTAAAGATCTTTCAAATGTAATAAGCTATGCTCGTTTTTTTGATGTACCTTTGCATAAATTATCAATCAGTCAAGGAAATAAATCTTTGGCAAATCCAGCAGTGATGTTGCATATTTTATGAGAA
>JACCDW011968017.1_pt1 | contig 52554 bp, 44 predicted proteins | sample 7449781 | NCBI WGS metagenome assembly JACCDW01 (sample SAMN15323449, study PRJNA562643) | freshwater metagenome | isolation source: river surface water | place: USA:Blue River Watershed | collected 2017-08-18
AATACCCATAAGATCCCAAAGCCCTTTTAAATGGTAAATCTAGTGTATTACTATCATTAAACTTAGTAGCATTTCTAATGTATACTGGTAATGGATCTACGGCAGTATTTGGAGCACCTCCGAATGCTTGTGATGAGACTGCTGCTAATGAGGATCTTGCAGATGATAATGGACCTCTTACTGATGCTGTCTGAGTATCATTAGAGTAATCTATGCGGTCTGTTGTTGATATTCTTGTAGGTCCAGGAATATATCCACCACCAATATATCCAAAATTAGAATTTCCAGTTGCTCCTATTAAAATTCTTGCTAAACTTAGTGGACCTCTAACACTTGCTGTTGCTGTGTCGTTGGAGTAATCTATACGGTCTACTGTTGATACTGGTCCGGGAACACCACCACTAAAGTAACCAAAATTAGAGTTCCCTGTTGCTGCTAATTGAACTCTAGCTAAACTTAATGGACCTCTTGTTTGTGCTGTATCATTGGAGTAATCTATACGTTCTACTGTTGAATAATTAGTTCCGGGAGTTATACCACCACCAAAGTATCCAAAGTTAGAATTTCCTGTTGCTGCTAATAATCTTCTTGATAAAATTAATGGACCTCTTGGACTTGCTGATGCAGAATCGTTGGCGTAATCTATGCGATCTAGTGTTGATACTACTGATGCAACAGTACCGCCACCAAAATATCCAAAGTTGGAGTTTCCTGTTGCTGCTAATAAGTACCTTGCTAAATTTAATGGACCTCTAATGATGGTATTTTGATTATCACTTGAATATTCTAGACGATCTACTGTTGATACTGGTCCGGGAAAACCACCACCAAAGTATCCAAAGTTAGAGTTTCCTGTTGCTGCTAATCCATATCTTACTCCACTCAAGGCACTACGAACACTTGCAGTTGCTGTATCATTCGTATAATCTACCCTATCAATAGTTGAAAGATTATTAGTTCCATTGCTTCCACCACCAAAATACCCATAAGGACTCGTAGCAACCCAAGGTGCTCCAAGATATGAAACAGGGGAACCACCGAATGATGCTGAGGAGGTTGCTGCATGATATCGTCTTGCGGAACTTAATGGACCTCTTACTGATGCTGTTGATGTGTCATTTGAATAATCTATACGATCTACTGTTGAGTATAATATTGTTCCAGGAGTTTGTCCCCCACCAAAATAACCGAAGTTAGAATTTCCTGTTGCTGTTAATACATACTTTGCTAAACTTAATGGACCTCTAACACTTGCAGTTGAAGTATCATTAGAATAATCAATACGATCTACAGTTGATATAACAGGGAAACCACCACCAAAATAACCGAAGTTAGAATTTCCTGTTGCTGTTAATACATTTTTATTTAAACTTAATGGACCTCTAACTGATGTGACTATTGTATCATTAAGGTAATTTATACGATCTACTGTTGATACTCTTGTTGTAGGATTAACTCCAGATCCTAAATAACCAAAATTTGAGTTTCCGGTTCCTTTGAAATTATATCTATTAGAACTTAAAGGTCCTCTTAATGTCGCAACAGATAAATCATTAGAATAATTAATTCGGTTTATTGTTGATAGTTTTATGGGGGAAATTAAACCACCACAAAAATAACCAAAATTTAAATTTCCTACAGAAGCTGGATCATATATTGATACTACTAAAGGTCCACGAACTGATGCTGTCGATATATCATTAGAATAATCAATACGATCTACCGTTGATACTGGAGATGGAACAGGACCACCACCACCAAAATAACCAAAATTAGAATTTCCTGTTGCTGCTAATCCCAATCTTGCTAAACTTAATGGACCTCTAACTGATGCTGTTGATGTATCGTTAGAGTAATCTATACGATCTACTGTTGATAATGGTCCAGGAGAACCACCACCAAAATACCCATATTCCCTATAAGATTCCCTATTCTTTTCTATCCACTGACCTTCTCTTTGAAGTTCGTAAACTTCACCAATACCGAAAATATTAGTTCTTACGTCAGCCATTACTTCTCCTCAAACAGATGAGATCCAGTGTGTGATAGGTGAATACTTTGATCTAACCAACATTCATAACCTAAACTTCTTGCTCTCCAAAAGAAACTAATATCCTCAGGCATAAATGTTGGACCATTCTTATGTTCCAAAAAGTAATGATAAGAATTATGATATTCTTGTTCGCTTGGTCTTACATTACTATCATCAAGTGATGGATAATATTTCAATTCTGGATAAGCAGCAGCAATATCATAAAATACTTTACGATGTATCATCACAAATCCCATACCATTATGTTCAATCTTTACTAAATCACCTTGCTTTTCTTCTGGAACTGCAAGTTTATAATTATATCGTAATGGTATAGATTTCATAGGATAAGGTGCTGCGACAATATCCTTTTGATGACTCATCAATTTTAATACTGAAGTTGGATCAAATCCAATATCACTATCAAGGAAGAACAAGTACTCGTGTTCTGTATTATTTAGAAAAAAGTTTGCGATCTTACTTCTTCCTTGACTAATCAAAGAAGAATTTGCAACTGTGAATAATCCGTGAGGAACTCCTTCTCTTACAAATAACTTTCCAAGATTAAACAAACTCATTGTGGTCTTCTCACAAACCACTCCACCATAACAAGGCAATGCTATAAAAATACTCATAAATTAACCTCAGATTGTAATGTTTCTACCTGATACCTGTATATCTATGGTACTTGCTTCATTTGCATCAATACCAACAGTTTCTGCGTCCATTAGTATCCTAGAACCTACTTCAAGTCTCTTTGGTGTATCGCAAAGTTCAACCGAAGCAAAGGCAGGTATTACAAGATTTCTTGCAAGATAATATGTCTGCCCTGCACCTGTGATTACTTTTACCGATACATCATAATCACCAACGAACTCTGTGTTGGTAAGTCTTATTGATTGAACCATTATTGGATTTGTAGTTGCACTAATGATTCCAATGTTTGGTACAGAGGTTCCTAGTCCTACATTTGCTGGTGTTGCAGTTCCATAACCAATGAAGTTTGTATTATTGGTTTCTTCATAAGAAATGCAAACATCAATTGCTTCACTTAAACCAGAGCCATCTGCACCAACACCACGAATCTTCAGTACATCTCTTGGATTGAGGACTGCTGGTTGCTTAAGAACTTCTAATACACCACCAACAGGAATGGGAACATCAAATGCAAGATATGTTGAAACAGTATTTCCACCGCCTACTGGAACTCTATCAATTTCTATATCAACACCAACTTCTGTCTTTGCAAGTCCAGGAAGTGAAATGTAAACTTCATTCTCTTCGTTATTTCCAAGAGCATTGTTCCTGGAATATCCATAACCCCTTGAAAGTAAGTTTAATCTTATAACTTTACCATCACTATCTACATCTGCAGTAATGGATACACCAACACCAGTCGTAGAAGCAATTGAAACTGATGGAGGTGTTGTATAACCTTCTCCTGGGACATTTAAGAATGCGGCAGTAACTTCACCAAGCGTTAATACTGCAGTTCCAGTTTCTGTTGTTCCTCCTCCCACAGGACTTTGGAAGGTCACAACAGGTGCTGAAGTATAACCAAAACCATTATATGTTAATGCAATTCCAGTAACAGCACCACCAGAAACTGCAGTTACAATACCGATTGCACTTGTAATACCTGCATATGCCGGGTCACCAGTTGTTCCAACTCCAACAAAAGAAGTCGTTGCTAAAGAAACTAAACCACGGATTCTACCTAAAGAGTCAGTTGTCGCCATACTGACGAAAACATCACCTGCAGTGTAACCAACACCAACACCATTAATCGTAATATTAGTAACTGCGCCAGCAAGAGTATTAATACCAACAGTCGCACCAGCTCCAGTTGGTTGCCTTCTTGCTTTGTTTGCTACATTAATTGAATGTATGATATATCTCTTATTTGCAGTTGATGGGAAAGTAATAACAGAGTTAAGTACACCAGTTGGAGATGCAAAAACAGAACTTGTGATTCCACTATAAAATGGATATGCATTAAAAACATCACCAGAAAAAGAAGTTGCCGTTGCAACACCTACAATATTAGTATCACCAATAACGGTTAAAGTTACATATGGATTGGTTGTTCCAATTCCAACCTTGTTATTTGATAATACAAAATCGCTACTAAAACCAATTCTATTCTTAGGCATCTTTCTGCTGTACTCCTATAATAGTATTTAGACTGTGACTCTTTGTGATAAAACTTTTACTGTTGCGGATGTCGCACTTCCCATTGTTACCTGAAGTAAACAATTACCACCTGAAACAGTAGCAGTAAATGTTCCAAGATAATCATTGGTTGCAATAGAACCATATTCAACTAAGTCTGCTGTAGTACCATTATGAATAATCAAAATATCACTTGCCTGATAGTTGGTGCTTTGTGTGATTTGAACTTGAACTCTTGCTGAACGATAAGTAGCAACAGCAAAACTATCAATCGTTGTTGCGGAAGTTGTTGCTACTGTTGTAATTGCTGTTAAAATACCAACAGCAGACCCAATAAGTAAAGTATTTACTGTATTAACACCAACAGAATTAATGTTTCCAGTTACATTACCAGTTAATGCAGCAGTAATAGTTCCAGCACTGAAGTTACCAGAACTTCTTGTTACAACACTATTTCCACTTGTATCACTGGAAGAAGTATTTAAGTCATCAAGTAAGTCAGCATTTAAGTTAGTGACTTTTGTGGTAGAAGAAACTGTAAGTGGTGCTGTTCCTGTTGCAACATTAGAAACAAACCTAGATGCAGTAACAATACCAACTGTGTTAATGTTAGTAACTGCAATTCCTACAAGATTAATAATATTATTCCCAGACAAATCAAGGTTATCACCAGAAGCAAGTTCCTGGAGTTGATTTGCACTTGGGTTATAGATTATTGGATAACGATCCGCCATTTATAGTACCTCTTCCTAATATTTAGAATGTAAGTGTTGCAACGGAACCAGAACGAAGTAACATAGTAATACCAGTTCCAACAGCATTAATTGTTGCTGCTGAAGTATCTCTTCGTCCAACGGTCAATACTTTTACAATTGTTACGGTTGCTGTAGTTAGTCCTGCTGTAACTTGAGCCCCTACAAAGTTAAAATCAGTAATCGCAGTTGAAACTCTGGTGTTATTTGAAGATATTCCAACACCAGTAATAAGAGGAGTGGTCCCCTTAAAGAAGTTATTTGCTTTTATATTACCACTAACTTCTAATTTTTCTGTTGGATTTGTGGTTCCTATACCGACATTTCCATCATTGTAGTATACACTTCCCCCTATGTTCTCTGTCCAAGGATTTAGAAGTGTGACTGTAGAACCAATACCTACATTATACTTTCTTGTAAATAAACGACCGTCATTAGTGTTAAGGGCCAGTTCGCCCATATCCACTTGAGATATTTCAGGTCTCTTTCCTGCAACAGAAGACCGTTTTAATCTAACATTAGGATTCGCCATCTATTTTCATATCGGTATGTACCGTTAAATTAAAACCCAGTATATACTAGGTTGTTTTTACTATTTATTGAAAATCTGTTTCTTCCTGTTTTGACTTTCTTGTTTTTACAGTTGATAACCTTTCAACTTCACTTGCAAGTGCATCAATCTTCTTCTTATAAGAATTCACTTGAGTTTCTAATACAATATTAGAATTAAAAAGTTCAAATGCTTTTTGCTGATATGTTGCTATGATTGCCTTATAATCTTCTTCGTTCATAAAAAAAGAGGGAGAAAACTCCCTCTATTTAGATTATGTCTTTATGATTAGAAAGAACCGCAATCAACAGTAATATTCTCTAGGAATCTTTCTGTTCCCGTGCAAGAAATAACTTGTGATTGTCCCGCACAATCATTGACCCATAGTGCTCCAATTTCAATGGGAGCATAAGCAGTGAATGTAATTTGTGGACTGTTATTATCAGTTCCACCACCATCAGCAACCTGAGAACCAAACTTAAATCTTCCATCTGCGTGTTCCCAAATTACACCAGACTTCTTCGCACCTGATGAATTATAATTAAATAGAACACCAAGGTCCCAAGTAGTCGCAGAACCAGGAGCAGATCCATCAACTAAACCAAGTTCAATTGTACGGTCTTCAACAGTTAATGATGCTGTATTGACTTGTGTTGTTGAGCCATTAACATAAAGATTTCCACTAACTGTAAGATCATTTGCTGCAGTTACGGCACCTGTTGTTGCAAGAGTTAGTGCAGTTGTCCCATTAGATGCCTTAATATCATTACCGCCAACAGTAATATCACCAGCAACAGTTACATCAGCACCAGAAAGTGTTAGGGCAGTTGCAGTGCTAGACTGAATATCATTACCAGTAACCTTAATATCACCAGCAAATGTAGTCAGAGTGTTGGAAGTTAATGTGATATTTGAATTACCATCACTTGCTTGAATATCATTACCATTAACACGAATATCACCAGCAAATGTAGTTAAGGTATTTGATGTGAGAGTGATGTTAGTATTTCCATCACTTGCTTGAATATCATTACCATTAACACGAATATCACCGCCAACAGTTAAATTATTTGCAACAGTGGTGATACCACTAGAAGCACCCATTACAAGGTTCGTTGCAGCGCCTGCAAAGTTTACGGATGTTGCTGTTCCATTAACAAGATTAAATGTTGTAGCACTAGTCGTTACATCACCACCATTAATCGCAATATCACCAGTTAAAGTTAAGGTATCAGTGTTTGATACATAAGAAATTCCTGCGTCCACATATACTGCGGTGGAAGCAGTTCCTGTGCTATTAACAAAGAGACCTGGATAGAAAGTGCCGTTTGGAGCAGTTGTAGTATCAACCCTAAGTGCTCTGGTTGCTGTTGAAATTGTACCGGAAAGAGAACCAGAAAGAGTACCAAAGTTTCCTATTGGAGCAGAAACTACAGTATCAGTAACAGTAACACCAGAACCGACTGCAAGACGAACACCATTCGCAACTGTTGTAGTACCAATCGCAACACCATAGTTAAATGCAAACATATCAGTTGCAAATCCAAGTGTCCCAGACTGGAACCACATCATCTGCTTATAAGTATCAGGTAAAGTATTGATACCAGAAGCAGTAAATGAAACTAATGGACTACCTTCAGTGGATGCAATTGCTACACCAGCGTGGTTTGCAGTATCATCATTAGGTGATGTAGTTGTAGAGTATCCAAGAATAATGTCCTTGTTTTCAATGTAAACATCAGTACCTCTTAAGATGATTGTAGTACCACCAAGAGAAATATTACCCGTCGCATTGATATCACCATTTACATCAAGGTGGTTATCAACAACTACTCTTCCACTTGCTGGTCTTAAAACTAAATTTCCGCTGGTAGTATCAATTTCATTTGTAGCACTGATACCTAGGCGAATCCCATCTGCATATACGCCAGTTGCAAAACTACCAATACCAGCAAACTTTGCATCTCTCCATCTTTGAGTACTGATACCAATATCATAGGTATCGTCAGCATTTGGAGTTAGATTTGAAATAAACTCACCAGAAACATTAATATTATCAGTATTACTATCACCAATATTGATTGTGCCACCTTGGAATGTTACAACACCAACAAAATTTGAATATCCCTGAACGTTAAGATTTCCACCAACTGTTACATTCTTATTAATACCTAAACCACCATCAATTTGAACTGCACCAGTATCGGCATTTCCTAAAGTATTATCAGTAGCATCCGTAAATGTAGTAATACCAGTAAGAGTACCACCAGGAATTGCATTGGTCCAACTTAAGACACCAGCACTATTTGTTGTTAAAATATAACTATTGATTGGAGTCTCTGGTAATGTATAAGTCGTAATACCAGAAACTGTATTTGGTGACTTTAAATGAATACCATTTGTTCCGTCTTTATCAACTAACTTCAGTCTTAATGATGTGGTTCCATCCTCTCTTCCCCAGTAGCGATGGGAACCGAAGAATTTATTATTTGCGACTGAGGTATCAATACCAATAAAGAAATCAAAGTTGTTTAATGAAATTGCTGGTTCACCTGGACGGAGTGCTGGTACTGTTCCTGCAACTCCTGCATTACCTCTTTTGAACTGAAGTACTGGTGCAGGCATCTTCTTATTTTTATACTTTTACTTATTTAGTTTCGTTAAAAACTACCAGCATCTAAATCAATACGATCATCTAAATCGACATCTACGCGATCAAGGAATGCGGTTGCAAATCCTACAAGTCCAGGTTGCGTTAATTCTGTTGATGCAGCAGCATTCAGAACTTCATCAGGGTTTACGGGAATATATTTTTGTGTTGCCGCATCATACATAATCACATACTTATCACTCAATCCGGTGGGATTATAATCTCCTAAATCAGAAAAGTTTGCAGGCACCTGAACTCCTCCTACCATTGATTGGACATTTATTTTTGGTGCAGTTTTTAATTTTACATTAAATACATTACTAGAAGATAAAGTTACTTTGTAAGTCATACGGATACTGTGTCGTTGACTATGATTGAACCTTCAAAGACTTTTTGAGTTTTATTAGTACCTGCTTGTACAATGATTACATCATAATAATTTCTACCAGGTGTTAAATCTGCAGTCACAGTTGAAGCCATAGAAATTTTAATTTCACCTGTTGCAACTGTGATTGATGTTTGAAATGATTTGTATGACGGAGCAGCAGGATACTTGCGAATTTTTGCAACCGCAGAAAAACTACTCAATGAAAAAGCACTTTCATCTGCGTTTTTAATATTAAAAGTTGCTTCAAAATCTGTTCCTTTATCTAGTGTTAGATTAACTGCTGGTACAGCCATTGAAAGTTACCCTTATATTAATATTTAGTTTGTAATAGAAGTTCTTACAACTTTAATTACATTATCTTTATCTACAGGTTTAAATTTCAATCTTGCATTTGAACCACTTATATCTGCCGAATACTCACCAAGATTTTCTCTATTTGCAATTCCAGCATATTCTATAATGTATGCTTCAGTTGTTGCAGCACCTGCAGATTGTAATAATAACAAATCAGACACTTGGAAGTTATGTACTGTATTTGATACTGTAAAACTAAATCCAGTTCCAACATTAGCAGAGTAGATGTTTTGGAACTGTGAACCTTCTGCAGTAAGAACATTACCAGTAGAATAACCAGAACCAGGGATGGAAACACTTACCGTACTAATTTTTCCGCCAACAAATGCAGTAGAAGAAGTCGCAGTTGAGTATCCAAGTGTTACTATATTAGAACCTGCAATATCTCTACTAATTCTAAATGTATTTGATGTAACGGGACGAATATAATAAACAGTTGTTCCGCCATAACCAGGACCGGGAAGTAGATTGTATGAAGAATCATACCCAGAAATTAATGCAGTTGCTGTTGGTTTTGAACCACTTAAGAATGGATCCTGATTAAAGGTAATTGTTGGAGTCGTAGTATACCCAAGACCACTTGTGAAAGTAAATGTATCAACTGCGAGACCAACACTTGCACCAATCGCTACATTGCTGAATGTTGCTGTTACAGGTAAATTTGATGCAGTATATCCAGCACCAGCACTTACAACATTCACACCAGTTAGAACGATATTGGTTACAGTTGCTGCAGCAGAAACTGATGGGGAACCGCTAAAGGTAACTGTTGGTTTTGTTCCCGTGTAATTACTTCCTGTTGATAGAACAGTAATATTACTAATACCTATTCCAACAGTTCCAGTTGCACCAGAACCAGAACCATTTGGAGCACCAATTAGTACATTAGGAATAGATGTATATCCAGTTCCAGCATTACTGATGAAAATACATCCATCATCAATACCCAGTGATGCGGTGGTTACAATTCCTGCACCACCTGTTACTCCATCAACAGCAGTAACAGCAATTCCTGGAAGATTTAAGTATCCAGTACCAAATCCAGCAGTTGTAACTCTACCAATTCCCATTGATGGAGTTATTGAAGCACCAGCACCTGGTAAACTTGTAACATCGAAGAAGGAGAATGTTGTTGTTGCGATTCCAACATTAATTGAATTTTGACTTAAGAATACAGACCCAACACCAATTGAAGCTACATTTGTATTTGTAGTTGTAGCAGTGCTAACAACTCTTTGTCCTACAGAAATACCTGAAGTATTAATACCAGAAATTAGTGTTGTTTGGAATACTGCAGGAGTTGTGACTAGAGTACCAAAGGAAATGGTATTGGTTTGAATACCAGTGTTAATTGTTGGAGTTGAAATTGTAACCGTGCTTGCTCCAATAGAAACAACTGTGGTTCCATTAATACGACTATCAATACCAGAACCAGAAACTCCCTGCCCTACAATTACAGATTGTGTATCGGTATCGCTAAAGAAGAATGTTCTTCCAAAACCAATACTTGAGTTTGTGAGATTTGTTGATAATCCTACGACAGAATTTCCTAGTGATGCAATAGTAGTATTAATTTGTACATCTGTTCCAGTTACTGCATAACCAACCCGAAGATTACTTGTATCAATTCCACTAATAGAACTATCATTAATTGAGTCCAAATCACCAGTTTTCTGTCTAATAAGTACTGAGAAAGTACTAATACCAGTAATAACAGTGGTTCCAATTCCTATGGTTCCTGTTGCACTATAAACAACAGGAGATACGGATGATGTTGTTGCTACTCCAACAGTTCCAGTTTTTGATGTAGAAAGATCTAAAAGTTCTGTTGGATTTGTTGATAGTGTAGAAGTTACAACTTGTGATACACCATAACCAGTATTAGAAATTGTAATATCAGTAACAACCATAGATCTTATGGTTACTGCAGCACCAGTTCCACCACCACCACTAATTACGACTAGAGGTGGAACGGTATAACCAAAACCAGGATTGGTAATTACAAAGTTTTGAAGATTAAACGGTGCATCTGGGTTAATTGAAGTGAATGAACCTTGTGCTCCGGTTCCAATTCCACCAACTCCATTAAAAGTAACTGTTGGAGCGCCAGTATAATTAGATCCACCAGAAACTTGAATACCAAGAGTGCTAACACCCAATCCAACAGTTGCTGCAAGACCAGTGACTGTTGGGGAGTTTGAAATTGTTGGTGATGCTACATAACCAGATCCAGGAGAAGTAACAATAAATGTAGAAATACCAAGAGTACAAGATGCAATACCTGTATTCACACCAATTTGTGGAGAACCAACAGTTAGTAGTGGTGGTGCAGTATAACCAAGACCTGGATTTGTGATAGTATAACCCAGATGACTATTTGCAAGTGAGAATGAAGTTTGTACTGCGACAGCATCGCCAGAACTGAAAACAATCGTTCTTCCTCTATCACCTGAGGTATATCCATAACCAGGATCACCTACAAAAATATTAGTAATTAAAATATTTCCAACTTGAACTGAGGCATTTCCTCCCACGGAAACTGATGGAATAGATGAATATCCACTTCCATTTTGAGTTACGGTAATCGTAGATATCCCATATCCAACATTCGCAGTTGCTGTTGTACCAGAACCAGCAGAACTAATTGTGACGGTTGGAACTGTATTTGTTACAAATCCAACAGAATTTAGTACAATATTGGAAACTTTCATCGCAGTGACTGTTCCAACTGCAGTGCTTCCTACTCCAACACCAGTAACAGGGTTACCGGAAATAATAGGAGAACTAAATGTAAATGTTGGGATTGCTGTGTAACCACTTCCTGCATTAGTAAGAGTTACATTGAAAACTTTAGATTGCTCTAAAGCACTTGGAGTTAGTGTTGTATTAAATGCTAGTGCTTGAGAAGTACCAATTCCTGTTAGACTACCAGAAGTAGTAAATAAACCATTTAATGATGCTGTAATTGGTAGTGTTGCTTCAGGGATGATTGTAATTGTTGCTTTTGCTCCAGTACCAACACCTGTTGATGCAAGTAAAGTTACATTTTCATATGTTCCTGGGAAATAGTTGGTTCCACTACTTATGGTTCCAACAGATGTAGTGGTGCTTAATCCAAGTTGTCCCGTTACACTTACTTGTATATTATATCTTGCACTTCTAAAACTATTAATATCTAAACTATCAATAACAACTTCGTTAGTAGTTGTAGTAGTAACAACTCCTGTTGTATAACGATTAAGACCATCAACTACTAAATTCCTAGCACTAATCGTACCAACATCTAAAGTATTTGTTGATGGATTATATCTAAGTGAATCACTATCTAAAAATATACTTTGGTTACCAGAAGTATTTTGTACAAAAGTAACATAATAATCAGTATTGATTGAATTCTTATCAATCGTAGTTACTGATGTTGCAGATCCAGCAACGATAGAACTTGGACTTCCCCAACTGATTGGGTTAGATCCATTTGATAAAAGAACTTGACCTGAAGTTCCTGGAGATCCAGTAAAATCATATACTGTCCCCGATAATCTAATATCACCATTTACATCTAGGGTAGACCTTGCAACTGTGGTTCCAATACCGACAGAACTTGCAAAGGAAACAGTATTACCAGTTAATGCAGTAACAATACCTGCTCTAATTGTTGATGAATTTAAGGTTGCAACTGTTCCAACACCTGTTACATTTAAATCTGGCGTAACAATTCTTGCAGAGGTTGTTACACCCGTTACATTTAGATTTGCAAGAGTACTTTGTCCCGGAGCATTTAGTATTTGTAGGGTACTAATTCCAGTTACATTTAAGTCATTAAATGTGTTAGGTGCTGCAGCGATTGCAGATTCAATGGTTGCAGTCGTTACAGCATCGAGGGAAGCAATGTTCTTAAGTTGTCTTGCAGAACTGATAACTTCATTTGCCCCAACATAATAAGAATTTGATGTTGTTACGCCAGTAATATTTGCATTCGTTGCATTTAGTTGTGGTGTAGAAACTGCTGTTATTGTTGCAACACCAGTGATATATGCATCTCCTCTTACATCTAAAGTTGCAGTTGGTATTGTGGTTCCTATACCGACTGCCGATGATGTAACAACGAATTGTAAAACTTCATCATTAATTTTAAAATTATTTACAGTGAAATTGTTCGCGACAATAGAATTTGCAGTTACAACGCCACTTATTATTGTATTACCAATGACTTCTAGTTTTTGAGTTGGTAAATTTGTACCAAGACCAACTCTTTGATTGGAAATATCATAATGTAAATCATTAGATCCCTGAATAAATCCACTAGTTCCTTTATATTGAATATTTCCTGGACTACCTGCTGCAGTTACATCTGTAACTGCGATTTGAATATCTACCGAACTAGATCCCGCACCAACCCAAGATGCAGGACTTGTGATTGTTACACCAGATCCAACAAAGTTAATATCTGTGACTTGGTTGACTGATCCAACGATAACTCCTTCATCACGGACTGTAATTGACCCTGGTGTAACTACTCCACCAGCAACAACATCAGTTTGTTTAGTCCAATAACGCTTTCCGTTTCCGTCAGAAGCAACGAAGTATAGATTAGTTACATCTCCAGTAAATGGATTTGCAGCGATTGAAGAAGGACCAACAAGAGGATCACCTAAATCTGGTTCCGCTTGATCTAATCCAAGAAACTCATATCTATCAGAGGTAATTCCACTCTGTGCTCTCTTCTTTACTCTTTTTGAAAGGAAACCGTTAGACATTGCTTTTAATTATTGATTGGAGGTTTCAAGGATGCTTGTTAAAAACTTTAAGTTTGTTGCGGAACTTCCGCTAACAGTGATATAATCACCAGTTTCTAATACTAATTTTCCTGGAAGAAGATTCGCAGTATCATTTCCAGGAATTTCAAAATTCTTTACAACTTCTGTAGTAACAGTACCAATACCGGAAACATTTCTATTATGATAGAAACTAATTGTTTGTGAACTGGAACCAGTGTTAGTGCATTGTGCGAGTAGAAATACTGCTACAAACCCAACAGGTGCTTCATAGATAGTATCCGTAGTTAGTCCAACTACTTTGGTTACTGTTTTAAAAGTGTTTACTGCTGCTGCTGCAACCGCCATTTTTAGTTTTCCTCCTTAATCTGCAAGTGCAAGTATGAATGGGGTTAGAGTTACAAATAGTGCTTTTGTGAAATCTCTACCTGTGATTTGACCTGTTGCCTGGTTAATGACTACTCCATCACCAATTTTGAAGTTTCCTGCCTGGTCTGTGCTTGTGTAAACTACAATACCACCATTATCTTGTACAACTTCATTTTCAGGGATTACGACACCACCAAGAGCAGGTTTTGCGGTGTTAATATCATTACCAGAACCAACCCATTCAAAAGAGTGAGAAGATGTAATTTGTAGACTTACGCGAGTAAAGTATACGGTTGTTCCTGCACTAACTGTATTATTTAGAGTTTGTAGGAAAGATATGGTTGAAATACCAGCAGAAGGTAAAGTTGCAGAATCTACTTTATAGTAGATTGGTTGCATCTTGGTTGCTCTTGCTGTTGCTTGAGTTCCACTTACAGGAGGATCAATTGTAATAATTGGTGGTTTTCTATATTGAGTACCAGAGTTTACAATGTTTATTGCAACTACTGATCCATTTTCAATTGTTGCTGTTGCTTGCGCAGTAATTCCATTTGCACCTTCTGGGGAACTGATGGTTACTCTTGGTGCTGCAGTGTAACCAGAACCACCGTTCGTTACTTCAATGGTATCAACAAAGTAATACAGTTCACCAAAGTAGCATACCTGACCATCATAAGGTCTGTAACTACCTACACCAGAAACAACAAGTTGATTAGTTTTTTCTAATCCAGTTGTTGCAGCAACACCAGTAGAGCGATAAATGGATTTAGATTCAGCATCACCAACACCAACAGATACAAGACCTAATCTACCAAATGAAGAGTTAGAGTTTGTAATATCGCACTGACCACCTGAACCTGTGAAGATTGCAATATCATCACAGATTGTAAAGATAGAAACCAACTGAGCATAAGCACCATTGGTAATAGAAACTCCAATACCACCTTGATTATATTGAGTGTAAGAATCAACACTCATTGTACCTGTTACACCAATATCATCTCTATCTCCAGGTTCAGCAGCAAATCCATCAATCTTCATTCCAATTGATTTTGGAATAAAATTAGTGCAGTTTCTAACATAAGGTCCTTGTGTGATTGGACCAACACCTCTAGAGAATGGTGGAATCGCAATACCACCACTCACATATGTGTGAGGAATTGTTGAGGGTCCAACATTAATTGTAAAAGTATCACCTGCAGTCTTCGTTCTGTTGATTGCAGTTCCGCCAGAAACATAGTTATGGGGAATTGTTGAAGGTCCAACATTTACTATGAAAGTGGAACCAATTGAACTTAAGACTCTAAAGTCATAACCATTGTTTCCTGTTGGATATAGAGTTGTAGTTCCTGCGCCTGATGGGCAGGAGAACTCTAAGTTTCTGAGTTCAATAATATCATTAAATGTTACTCCGATACCAGGTGCAGTAATGGTTGTAATACCAGTGGTGTTATCATAAACTGCGGAGGTAATTCCATATGGTTTATCAGTGATAATATTTAAGACTCTAAAGTCATATCCATTATTTCCCGTTGGATAGATTGTGGTTGTTCCACTTCCACTTGGGCAGGAGAACTCTAGACCTCTAATTCTTACCAAATCTCCAGTTTCAATTGAAAGACCGGTCGCAGTAATGGTTGTAATACCAGTAGTATTATCATAAGTTGCAGTCGTAACACCGACTGCTCTGTCTACAATTACTCCACCACCAACATAAGAATGTGGTAGTGTTGAAGGTCCAACATAAACTTCAAATGAACCATCAGTATTAATTTTATCTACAAAGAAATCAAAACCGTATCTGCCTGATGGGAATGCTTGTGTTGATATTCCACCACCAGAACTGCAACTGAAGTTCAATCCTCTTAATTCAATTGGTTCACCTTCAATTGCATTTAAACCTGGTGCAATAATTGTTGTTTTACCTGTCTGTTCATCATAAACTGCAGAGGTAATTCCAAGAACTGTAGTGAATCCAATACCAGAATTTCCTGGATATGTGGTTCTAATACCAACTGAAGTAAAGGCAGTAGAACCAAGACCAACAATGCTGGTTACAACACCAACGCACGACCTCATTGCAGAAATTACATTTGCACATCCATTGATTGCATTATTAAACCCAGTTAGTGGGTCCTTCTGCATACTAAGGTCCTTAACTTGATAGAAATTACTTTGGAAACCTGTATATTTCTCTATTGTTCCACCAGAAACATAGGTGTGAGGTAGTGTTGATTGTCCTACAACAACTTCAAAAGTATTCACTCCAATAACAGAGTTTACATTGAAGATATAACCAAGTGAACCTGATGGATAGGTAACAATTCCTGGACCAGAAGGGCAGGTAAATCCTAATCCAACAATTCTAACTGCATCATCTTTAGAAAGTCCGTGATTGATAGCAGTAATTGTTGTAACACCAGTAATTTCGTTATAGAATGCATTTACAACCGTTGTTCCTACACCAACTGATGTTCCACCCCAACTTACATTATTAACAATCGCACGAGCAACACCAAACGAATAATCAATAGCATCAACAGTTGCTTGTCTTACACTATAACCATTTGGATCTGTTCCAGCAATGTGAACTAGTGTATCGCCAGTGTAATATGAAAGACCTGCACCGACACACTTAGAGTTACCACCTCTTGTAATATCGTGGATAATACACTTCCAAATATCTTTAATATCATCCTTACAATTTACAGGGTCTGTAGCAATACCAGAAGCATTAACAACCTCAAATGCTGGATTCTTATAACTTGTGCTTGTTAAATATCCTACTGTTTCTGCTGCGATATAATCAAGGTTCAAACGAATCATTCTCGCAGCATCAAAGTAGCGGTCTACTGCGACACCTTCTAGTGGTTGAAGTGCTACAACAGAAGCACCATCAGTCATATCAGGTCCAATGAAGCTTATGTCGGTGATATGACATCCATTATTAACATGGAATAAATCTAGGTATGGATACTTTGGAGTTACGACACAGTTTCTTAATTCTGTGCCTTCTACCGAAACTGTTTTCTTAAGAACAACTGGATTCTCTTCAACATAAACACCAGGATAAACCTTAATCGTATCACCAAAGACTGCTACTTGTGCTGCTGCTTTGATAGTTTTCTTCGCATGGTTTTCACTTAGACCAGTGTTATTATCATTACCAGTTTGTTTTACGTAAATTGTCTTACCAGTTGGAGTGTATGATTGAATTTCAACCTTTCCTTTTCCATTTGTTGGTGTTAGATTAATTCCAATTCCTGCAGTAACTTGAGTTACAATACCTGCAAGACTTGCACCAGAACCTAAGAATTCAGTCGCAGTAACAGTTCCATTGTTTATAGTTACTGTACCAACTCCACTGGTAAAAGTAGAAACACCAGAAACTCTTAATTGAGTAACTGATGCAATTCCACCAATTACATTCGTAGCAGTTGATGCAATTCCTGCAAGATTAAGTGCTGTTGTAGCAGTACCAGAGAATGAAGTAGCAGTTACAACACCAGTAAATTTAGCATCACCAATAACATCTAAAGCAACTGTTGGTACTGTTGAACCAATACCTAAGTTATTTTTTGCTGGGTTATATACAATTCCACTTTCATCTACTCTTAACTCTGGTAGTGTGTTTTCACCAAAACTACTTGTAAAAATAAGTTTGAAATTATCATCGGTTGAAGTGGTGGTAACACCAATATTCAGTAATTTTGTAGTGCTTCTCCAGGTAGTCGGTAAAGTAGAACCACCAGATACTAGAATATAACCAGATTTTCCTTCACTAACAAGATTACCACTTGCTAGTGATACATTGATTGATTCAGTTCCCGCTAAGAGACCGTGAAGATTGCTAATACCAACACTTCCAATTCCTATGGAAGTGATTGTTGTATTTGAAGGTATACGATTTGTTAATGAACCTGCTGCGTCATCAATGATATCACCAACACTAACTCCACTTGTACTAATAGAAACGAAACCTCTATTAGTTCCATCGATAGAAGCAGATCTTGAGTTTTCATAAACAGCAGATTCTGTTGGAGCATAGATGTATCCATCAATTCCTAAAGAACCGACAACATCTACATTATATCTTGCAAGGGTAGTTCCAATTCCAAGATTTCCGCTGCTTGGAATGAAATGTAGTTTGTTTGTAGCAATACCAAGTGATACGCTACCTATACCAGATACAAAAGTAGGATAATATTTTGTAGTAGAACTTACTGAACTTACATTAACACTTAATGATGTAGTCGCAGTTCCTGCAAATTCTCCATAGAAGTTTCTTGCAGTAATAATACCTGCGTTGATATCACCAGAAGATGATATTGCGTATGCAGTCCCAATACCAATTTGATTTTCTGCGAATGCAAATATTGTTCCAATAGAAATTCTATTGTTATTACCATCAATCGTAACAGTACTGGTTCCAAAAGTAGCAATACCAGTAACTCTTAAATCACCATTAACAACTAGTGTAGTGCTTCCAATTCCAACCGTAACATTTCCTATTCTAGCACTTGTAACACTAAGAGAAGATCCAACAATACTTTGAGTAACAGTAATAGAAGAACCAACAATATTACCGGTAGAGGCAATAGAAGCAGCAACAATACTCCCAGTAGAAGTAATAGAAGAACCTACAATATTACCAGTTGCTGAAATATTTCCGAATACTGATAATTTGCTTGTTGGATTTGTTGTTCCGAGACCAAGATTACCAGAAGAAGGAATAAAAGATAACTGATTTTGGTTGATACTAAATCCAGTATTGAAACCAACACCAGAAGAAAATAGTGGATATTGAGGTGATGTTGATGATGATGTTGATACTAATACTTGAGAACTAAATTTTTTCCAAATTGGTGGTAAACCATCTCCCCTAGATGCTAAAACATCGTCAGCATCACCCGAAGATGCTTCTCTAGTAATTAAGATCGTAGTTGAAATTGATCCTACTAAGAGGGTATGAGTTGGTGAGATACCAATACTATTAATACCAATAGATGTTACTCTATTTGAACCAAGAAATCCTCCAGGACCATCACCAATAATATCATTAATTTTAAATAGTGAAGTATTAACTCCAACAACAAAAGCAGGAGAAGAAGCAGATACTGTTCCTGTAGTAGATGCTGGTTGTTGATCGCTAGTTAAACCAACTTTAAGTGATTGGAGAGCAACTAAATTACCAACAGTCGCTACACCAGTAACTCTAAGATCAGTAGCACCAATTCCACCATTTACATGTAAAGTATTTTGTATGTTGGTTGTAGCAATACCAACTCTATTAGTATCTGCATCTGCATAAATTAGGTTATCATTAACCTCAAGTCCATTTTTTACAACAAACGGTTTTTGAATTCCCATTTACTATCTACCTCTTGTTTGGACCTGAAGTGTTTTGAATTCATAATCACATTTTATTTTTTTGCACTCTCCATCAACGCAAAGTAATCTTTGCGTTGATTTACTTATTTTTCTTCCTATATAACCCAATTTAATTCCTTTATATGGGCAATAGGTATGAAAATACTTCTTCATAGGTGGAGAGCGCCAACCTTTTCATTATATTTATATAACTAAATCACCACACTCATCAATTGCTCCGGTTGGTGATACTGTATTTCCTTGAACTGATATTGTAAATTGAAGATCTGCAATCGAATTATAAGAGTAATTTCTATATGCCGTCACCCAAAAATCCATTTCAGTATCAGTTGCTGGACGATTATAAGAAAATACATATTGATCATTAATACCATTAATCAATTGATCCCAAGTAGAACTTTCTAAAGTAATTGTATAACTTATTGAAACCGAAGCAGAAGTTCCACTAGAACCAGCTGTATTTGAATTTCCACCTCTTCCCCCAGATCTATACAAAGATCCACCATTTCCTCCAGTAGCGTTAGAGGTTGAAGAACCATTGCTACCAAAATCAGCACTACCATTTCCAGTATTGTCTTCTGCTCCACCACCAGTTCCCGCAGTGCCTCTTCCTCCACCCGAACCACCTCTACCTCTTAAATAGTCAAAACCAGGACCACCTGGAGTTGCATCAGGATCTCTGATTGCCGCACCTCTACCTTGGTTACCAAAAGCTCCACCGGTACCTGTGTTCCCGGCAGCTCCTGATGGAGCACCAGAACCACCTCCACCATAGTCAATTAAGTATACAGATCCTGGAGAGGTGTTTATGGTTCCAGTTGCGCGGCCACCTCCACCTCCACCGCCACCACCAATTGTAGCGCCGCCTCCGCCACCGCCGCCGCCGCCGCCTCTACAATCACCAAAAAAAGAAAATACACCATCAGGAACTGTCCAATAATCTGAACTTAAATTATCATTAGAAGTTCCACTCCAAGATTGACCACCATTTATAGTTCTAGCTGCTCTTGCTATTCCAAATACTCCAGAACCGCTCAAACCAGAAAAATAACTTAAAAATCCGTTACCATCCCCAGCATCTGCCTCAGTATAACTTAAAGTTACGCCGGGTGCTATAAGTGATGTAGTTACTAATGGGGAACAACCAGTAACATTGACGGTTACACTTTCTGTAGGAGAGTCTGCACAACTATCATTTGATACTGCTCTAAGAGTATATGTTTGAGATGATGTTAAATCTGTTAGTGTTACAGAACCAGATGTTGCTGTTGCTCCAAAATTAGAAACAACACTACTGGAATTAGTTGAAGACCAAGTTAAAGTCACACTTCCACGATAAGGAATATCAGTGCTATCAGCAGATAATGTTGCTGTCGCAGTAGAAGTAACGGGAACAGTTACCGAACTAGTTGCTGTTGTACCATCAGATCCAGTTGCTGTAATTGAATATGTCGTGTCTGCTCTTAAAGGACCATCATCTACACTTCCAATTGTCCCTACACCAGCAAATCCGTTAGTCGTAACAGATACTGCTCCAGTTGATGTCCAACTCAATGTTGTGCTTTCTCCGCAGGTAAGAGAAGATGGAGTAGCGGTTAAAGTAATTGTTGGGTCATTTGATGCCCTTGTTTTAACCGACCAATTTGATGTTATTGAAACTGGAGAAGGAATATTATTATTTGCTGTTAATGTAATTGTCGTGGTTCTTGTTTCAGAGAAAGATCCTGCAGTCATATAGACAGTACAGGCAACACCAGGTAAAACTTCTAAATTATTTCCTTCAACACCATTCACACTCAAATATGAATTTGGGTTTGATGTACTAACTGCGACTCCACAATCGCTATCGTAACTTGTTGGAGTAAAAGTTACTGATTGTAATGATGAAGGTTCTACTCCCTCTACAGTGCTGAGAGTAGGTGCTACTAAAGGACAATTACGAACTGCACTCTGAACTACCCATGTATCATTGATTGTTTGTGTTACAATGTTATTGAGATCATTATTATCAGTACCAGTAACATTAAATCTTGTTTGAACCGAACCACCTGATGCAGCAGATGTTGTAATTTTTAGATCAATAACATCTTCATTACGAACTGTTGTCGGGTCTGCACTAAAATCTCTAACAACAACTCCTCCCCTTGTAACTCTAAATTGTGCGCCATCTATATTATTTGTTAATTCTGCGGTTCCAAAATCAGTTGAACCAGTAGACATTTCGATCAGTGTAATTGGATCACTAATCGTTGAAATATTTCTTCCCAAATCTGACCTATCTACAAAATTAAACTGTCTAGGAATTGTATCAACAATAACAGGTCTTGTTGTAACGGTAAATGTGCTTGAAACTCCTACTGGATCATTTACACCAGTAATCGATAAAACTGCAGAAGTTGATGTACTATAATCTGGAGAAGAGTTGACTTTTACTGTAAGGATATCCCCATTATAAACTGTTGCTGTTGAAATTCCAAAGTCTCTAACAACTACTGCACCCCTTTCAACTTTAAAAAATCCACCAGAAACTGCTGCAGTAAGAGGAACAGGTGCGGCAGCAGTATCGTTGTCTGCTCCAGTTAATGTGATTGGATTGCTATCGAAAGCAGATGATATACCAACATCAGTAAGATTTGTGAATATAAACTGATCAACAGTGGTGTCTGCGGGTCTTGTTGAAACCGAAAATGAAGTTGTATAAGTACCAACTGTTAATGCTGTAGTATTTGTTTTTGAATAATCTGTGGGACCCGCTAATACAACAGCAATTGTATCGCCATTTGTGACATTATCGGCAGTTACTGGAGATCCTCCATTTTTTATAAAAGACCCAGCACCAGATGTAATCGAAGCATTTACTGGTAATGTTGTTTCTAGACCAGAAAGTGTGATTGTATTGCTAGTAGCAGTAATTCCAAGTTCTTGGTTTACCGAATTTGTAAAAGAAAAAGTATCTGGTAAATTATCTTTTTCTCTTGTTCTAACTCTCCATTCTTTCCTTAATTTTCCAATCTCTAATTGAGTACTATAAGATTTGTTAAAATCAGAATCAGACCCAGAAGTCGTTTGTATTAAAACAGAAACTGTTTCACCAGGAGTTACAAATGCTGGACCGGATGTGAAAATTCCACTGTTAATTGAAACTGATGCTGCGGAACCAACAGTCACTTTAACCCTATTATTAATGCCAGTGATTGTAATTGGACCTGTTGTAACTGCTACACCAGGATTTACACCAGTAACATTTGATAATATAAAATCATCAGGATCGTCATCAATGTTTCCTCTATAAGCATATTCCGAAGAATCTCCTACGGCACCTAACAGTGGACTCATTTACTTTCTCCTCAACTATATTGTGATTGTGAATAAAGAACAGTGTAAGTATTAGCAGCGGTCTTGATTATTACATAAGTATATAAATCAATTGAATTTGCATTTCCGAAGGTAATTTGATTTCCACCATAGTACTTCACCGCTTGAGTAACACCATCAATTTGAACTGTAGTATTATAATAAGGTGTTGAACCTTGTGTCGTCATTACTGCGACAGTCATTGATTCGCCAATTTTTAAGAAATCATTTAAGGTTTGTGATGCATTACTTCTAAAGTTTAAAGTCCAGTTTCCTTGAGCGGGAGAAGTGAAGTAATAAACATTATTATCTCCCAAGTCAATGTTTTGAACTGTTGTCGCAGTTAAGATACCAGCACTAATCGTAGCAGATTCAATAATCTCATAAACTCTCAGTGTACCATTGATTGAAGTGCTTCCCTCAACATAAAGTCCAAATCCTGCCTTAGCACTATCAGTTCCAATACCAATTGGTCTAGATGTGTGAACACCAATAGCATCAGTTTCCCAAATATCAGATACATTTATAAGACCAGAACCATCTCCAGTAAATGTACCAATAAACGAAGGACTAGAAACCCGATCAGCAATAATATTAACACTTGTTGATGAAGTGCTTACTAGTCCAAATTTTTTCCAGTTATTATCTGTTGCATAAACCCATCCTAAAGATCCACCACTTTCTGGAGATGCTTGATAAACTACATCTCCTGGATTTCCTGCATTTGTTGGGGTAGAAACTCCAACAGTGTACTTCCTAGAGATGGTAGCATCACCTTGTATAAAGAGTGAATTTGCCTCTACTCCTCTATTTGAAGTTGAAGTTATCTTATTAGTAAAGATAACAGGACCATCAAATTTAGAGATAACTTTGTTATTTGGACCACCCTCAACACGAATTGAATTACTAAAACTTCCCTCAACTGGATTAATAACATTAATAGGAGACTGACTTGAAATATCTTCTCCTGTTACGGTTTGGAAAGGAGTATCAAAAACTTCCTCTTGTCCAGTAATAGTGCTTAGTTTTTTATTACCAGAATAAGAAATTCCCTTATCATTCATTCCACTGAAGAAGTTAATTCCACCATCAGACTTGAATGATTGCGAAATCAACTCTTCTTGCGCTGAAATTTGACGATCTTGTCTATCAGGGAATGCAGTTGAATAGTTTCCAGGACCATAACCAACATATTCAAATGTATGACCTGAAGAACGAATAATTGAGTGTCTTCTTAACTCCACTGGAAGTGGTTTAATTCTTCTTACAGTCTTCCCTGATTCGTGTGTTTGACTTGGAGTTCCAAGTACACCTCTATAAACAGAAATTGTGTTACTAGTTACTGTAGCACTAATTCTAACGATCTCTTCACCGATTTCAAGGTAATCTCCTATGTTCAAGTCTAAACCAGAAACTGGAATTGTAATTGTAGTAGCGGTTGCACTAGTAACAGGAGAGGAAAGATTGGTCGTTACATTATCATATTTGGTAACCTGACGACCAGCAAGATTTTCATCATTAACAGTTATATTACCTGCATTAGATGCAAAACCACGTCTGTGTGCATAAATTGTTCCTGCAGTAGATGGTGCTGTTGTTCCGACGCCAATATTAATGGAGAAAGATGTTAAGCTATTAACTTGTCTTACAACAAATGATCCATTGTAAAGAGAACTGTTAGCACCTGAAAGTGTAACAACATTATTAACCTGGAATCCGTGATTACTTGTTGTAGTAACTGTTCCAATTCCTACAGAAGCATTATAAGTTAACGAAGAAACAGGTATAGATTTTCCTACAACTGACGCTAAAGAATTAGCAGTAACGAATTCCCCAAGTCCACTTGTAGCTACTGGAGTTACTGCTGAAATTGGTTCTACTTGAACTTGTTTGCTGTTAGAAACGCCAGTAATACGATATAAAGTATTATAGTTTTCATAACCAAGTGAACTAATTCCACTAACGCTGATAATGTCTCCAACATTGTTGTAAATTGAAGTTACATTTACAAGACCAGAAGAATAACCTGTAGTTGTTGCTACTCCAACAACAGAAAGAGTATTTCCAACGCCAAATGCACTACCACCGTCCATAATTTTGACGTTGGTGATAACACCAGATTCAACTTTAATTCTTACAGTCGCGTTTTCACCAGTTCCAGTTTGTCCAACAAGTCTCGCATTATAAAAGTATTCTGTACCAATTCCAGATCCATAACCAGCACCACCACTAACAATACTTAATGCAGTTGCTCTGTTTAAACCATGATCGATCCTTGAAGAGATGGTATGAGCAGTACCAGTAGCATTTGAAATGAAATTAGTAATACCAAATCCAACATTTGAATCAAAAGATAACTTTTCAATTGTTTCTTTTGTAATACTATTTTGAGGATCATTAACTACAACTTGACCTATCGGATCAGGTAGTGCAAAGCAATTTGTTGATTTTGGATCTGATGCTGGGTTATCTCTATTAATTTGTGGATAGAGATTTGTTACTGGTTGAAGGAACCTAAAATTAGTAAATGGTTCTACATTTGGAGAGTTTGATGAATTTAAAACAGTTAAGTGATAGACACCATCTTGCTCACCATTGATGTATTTTTTAATCTCTTGCGTTCTATAAATTAGATAAGTGTTATTATATTTCTTTCTTTGGAAATTTGGAAGAGAAGTTGTGCGAACAGAAGTAGAATTTGTAAAAGTTCCTGGGTTATCGGTTAGTAAATAACTGAAGTGCTTAGAACTACTAATTCCTGCAACAGTAAAAGTTCCATTGTAACCAGAATTAGCTGCACCTACAGTATTATTGGTACTTGTTACATTTGAAATTTTTACTTCACATCCAACATTTAAATCGTGAGGAAGTTCTGTAACAATTTCTGCTGTTGTTCCATTCCAACTAGCATTAGCGATAAATCTATTATTTCTTATTTCGGTTGAATTTGAGAGAGATACTGTTGATGGATTAAACTTATATGCAACTTCAGCATCTGTGATTCCAACAGTAGAACCAGACTCCTGAATAATAAATCCATCTGAAGGAGGGCGTGCCGTTACTGAAGAGTCTTTTGGAATTACATAACGAACTTTATAAATGGAATCATTAGATGGACGAGTATCAGATCTACGAGTAATAAATGTTCTTGGTGTTGCAAGTCCAAAACCTAAAGTACCAACTCCAACTAAAGTTGAATAAATGCTATTATCGGTTGCTGCAGAACCAACATTTATATACCATTGTCCTTGAGAGGAATCATATTGAATTGGATGACCCACATCTCCAGAATTTTTATCAGATACTCTACTTACAACTGTTAAGAAACCACCCTTATTGTTGATAGTAACCTCATTACCATTAAGAGCATCATTTAAAGTCTGTGCAAGTCTCAATTGATTTGGAGAAAGACCAGTGGTAATCGCATAGTAAACTTGATTTGGATTTATTCCATCAGGAAGATATCCATTACTACTAATTACACGTACAGTTTCTCCATTAGATAATAGATGATTTGAAGTCAAGTTAATTGTATTGCCACTGATGAAGTTTGCCCCACCAGAAGAAGATACTCTATATGATTTTTCGGAAGTAATTTCATTTCCTGTATTTTGAGTTCCCGACATAATAACTCTTGCCGAGTATTGTGTCGTAATTCCACTTTGAGACAAGAAAACATTTAGTCTTTCATTGACTTTTGCACCGATTCTGTATCCATCGAGAACATTATCTGGAGGAACTGACTGATTCTTTTCATCATAAAGATACAGTCTAGTTGTTGATGCAATTCCAACTGTTTTTTCAACATCAATAGAAGAGAATTCAAGTGTTGTCTCTGTTAAATCAAGTTCTTTTGGTGGAATGATATGAGTGATATATCCAACATCATCTCTAGGATAAGACTCCGATCTGAATCCATATGCACAAAGTGATTTAGCTCCAAAGTTTGAGTTGGAGTTTGTAATTGATAAATCTCCACCAGACTCAGCAATGAAGTGAGAGGCATAACCAATTGCAAAAACAGAAACTACCTGAATAAAGGAATCATTCGAACATTTAATGTGATAATTTTCATACTCAGGTTTAAATCTTGCAAGTGAATCAGTATTAATATTCTGATTTCCAGAGAAACTTACATCGCGATAGATTCCAGAAGAACCATCATATTTTACAAAAGCGTTGGGATCTTTTTGAAGTCCAATACCTGTAAATTGAGCAACAACCATGCTCTTAAATCCAGATACTTTACTTCCATCGGCATGAAGACCACACATTCCATACACGGAACGCAATGAAATATTAAAAATATATGGCGATGCTGAGGTTACAGTATCAACTGAAATATTTAAAGAAGCTCCTATTGTTGATACTAGTGGAGAAACTGGGGGTTCTGATACTTGATATTTTATTTCTGTTGAACTTACAACTTCACTTACGACATATTGACCGTCGTATCCAGGTGCTGCTATACCCTCAATACGAATTGGTGTATCTACATCCAACCCAAGATTATTTGGTTCTAATGTTACAGTAATGACGTTAGACGATACAACTCCATTTCCTGCTTTAATACTTGTAATGCCAACTTCTCCACCAGTTGAACCCACAATACGGAATTCATCAATTTTTGGTTGAATATCTAATTCAGTGGATCCAGAACTCAAAGGTGGAATCTCTCTTCCACTAGATGGTCCATAAGCAATTCCAACTTTTTCATAATATAAATCCAAATCAGTTTTGTTTGCAGAATAAGTTAGAAAATTGTCATTAATATTAACATTATTAAGTCCATCTGCATATTCAAATGCAGTTAACTTGTGGTGAGAAAAATTCGGAACATATACATTTGAAGTGTAATCCTTGAACACAGAACGGTTTGGATCTGCATCTAAAATACTAAACTGCCAGAAATAGCAAATACCAGTGACTCTAAAAATTGCAGATCTCTCAATATTATCGTTGACTGGATCTGGAACATATCTAGGACGAATTTTTGTTTTTCTTAAATCAAGACCAACAAGAGAAGTTCCTCTTGGAATAATTACACCACCGTAAACACTATTAAACTTATAAAGAACATTACTTTCGGAATTGATATCAAAATTTGTTCTTAGATCAAATTGCCTAAAATCAGTTTCAATTTGACCAGATCTAGTATAGAATGTTCCTCCATCTGGGTTTGAAGGAATCCATCCTGGACGATTATCAATATAATGATCGCCTGGATAAAGCATGATTGTAGTTTTTCCAAATCTATCATTATCTAAACCACGCTGATATGAAAATCTTGCTGCCTCAATTAATGCGCGCTGAATAGTTTTAAATGGTCTAGTTAAACTATTTCCACGATTTTCAATAGAATCTGTTGAGTCTGCGTTTGAAGGATCTACATATAATATTTCTCCTCTTGTATTTTTGAGAAAATTATCAAGGCGACTTAATCCCATTTTTATTTTTTATAAGTTCCGTTATAGATTATTTATCAGCATCTGTTCTCAACCATTACATACAACAAAACCTCCTAGAAGGAGGTTTTGAAGTCACACTTTTTGGGTCACTGCGAATAGTATCGCTCTTATATTATAGCAGACTTTGAGAAATTAATCAAGTCTCTTCTTCATTTTCTACTTCTTCAAGTGGTTGTTCTGGAAGAGTTACGCCAGTTTGTTGAAGATATTCAATAATTCCTTGTAGTTTTAATGCAAGTTCTCTTTTTGCAGAAAGTTGAGAATTGAGTTCATTAATTTCATTTACAAGTTGACTCTGTTGTTCAACTGCTTGTACTAAATGTTCTTGTTGTTCAGTCATATTTAAACTATAAAAGCAAAGTATATATGTTTATTTTTGTTCTTCCCAATTAACTTTCAATGTTTTATCAAATATCATCAAATATCTATGTTTTCTACTTCTATCTCTCCATTCACCTTCCATACCTTTAACAGAACCTCTTGAATGTTTGGTCCCATCCGCATAATAAAAGTCTTTTTTGGGGTCTGTTAAACCGTAGTAAGTAAAATTACAAGCTCTGTATATAACTCCAGAGTGGTGATTAGCATCAGCGTAACTAAGAATACAACGAACGCGGGCATCTTTACGGAACCTCTTTATACAACGACTGACGAACCAAGAAGTGATATTGTATTCTGTTTTTTGTATATTGGGGTGAACACAAAGTCTTGAAAGTTCATAGATTCCTTCTTGCTCATTTCTTTGTAATCCAAATGCCCCAACTGCTATTTCTGGAACTGGGAGACCAGTAAAAATACAACAAGCAATAGGGCTGCCAATTCTAAGAGGACATTCCCATTCGTTATGTTTGAAAAGTCCATAGTTGAAACCCGACTTGTATGACTTACTTTCATCTTTAAGATAATGATAAGTTAAAAGAAGTGATTCAATTTCTTTTTTGGTAACCCTTTCTATGTAGTACTGATTTTTCATAAAAATAAGTATTTGTGCTTATTTCCTAACACGATTCCTAATTTTTTCTTTTACTTCTTCAGTATGAGTTTTTCCATAAAAAGGATTATTCTCTCCCGATATATCCCTACCACTTTCTTTCCAATATTTTTTAGCGGACTGTCTCATTTTTTCTTTTGTTTCTTCACTGTGAGGATTTCTTTTTCTATTTTTACCCAATAATCTCATCTTTTCCTTTGTTTCTTCACTATGAGTTTTCCCATAAAATCCATTATTTTCTCCACCGTTTGATTTTGATAACTTGGTTTTTGTTTCTTCAGTGTGGGAATAACCTTCTATACCATCACCACCATCAGTCATATTACGAAGAATGCCTGTTCCAAAATCTTTTCTTCCAAAAACAAAAATCATATATTTTTCGTGTTTTATTGCTTCTTCTTCATTTAAATTATTTTTCAATATAATGATTTTTCTATTATCTTTAGGTTTGAGATTTGTTTTATTTTGTCTTATATGACTTTTAAATGCTCTTTTTCTTTTACCCTTTCCAATGTAATAGGGAGTTCCATCTTCACGCAGATAAGCGTAAGTGTAATATTCGTTCATTGTAGGTCTTGGCGAGACTATAATTTATTTATTATACCATAAAAGTGGGACTTATGCAACTACATTTCCGCCAAGACCTACAGTTGCTGCCCACATTTTACTCACTTTGTTTGCATTCTAACATATACTCTACTGTATTTGCTACATCATTCATAGCATCACGAAGATGCGGTTGTTGACCCGATTCTTGTCTAGAAATTGGTCTGGAATTATCGGTCAGGGTCCAACGCCACTGCTTCATTTCAGCACAGTACCAGAGATTAATTCTCATGTTTGAAATGCTCCAGTTCAATCCAGTTAAGGAGTGTTTGGAATGCACTGATAGAGGCAGGAGTGCAGTTATCTTCCTTAAGTTTTTGAACATAATATTCAAGTGCTTCAATGACCATTTGACGGTCTTTTTGTGAAATAAGTGACATTTGGAGTTTTAAGAACTCAGAGCCCCCGACAAGAGTCGAACTTGCGACAAATGGTTTACAAAACCATTGCTCTACCACTGAGCTACAAGGGCATTAATCAACAGGCAACATTTCTGGGTTTTCCAGTTCAAGCTCAAACATAAGAGGATGACATTCTTCAAGCATTAAGTAAAATGATGCTTGATAGAGATCTTCTGGTTCAAATCTTCTTTCGTTGTCTGCTAGATGAATAAGTTCCAAATCTTGCATTGCAGTCTTTGGAAGGTCATCAAAAGTAAAGGGTATTTGGTTTATGAAATACATTAGAACGATTTCAGTTCCGCGATTATACCAAACATATCTGGCATCTATTCTGTATTTCATAGAATAGTCCTTTACTTTTGTTTATTTAGAGGATAAACCTCATAGGGCGAGGGAGACTTGAACTCCCACGGGCATACGCCCAACAGATTTTAAGTCTGGTGTGTCTACCGATTCCACCACCGCCCCAAAAAACTTACGCTTTGTAAGTGATAGGATTATACTTGATAAACTCCCAGAATGTCAACTTCATTTCTTTTTGTGACATTCCGCAGTGTTTTGCTGCTTTAGGAAGATTCCATTTTGCAGAAAAAAGTGCTTCATTTGCCTCTTTTACATTTTCTGGTGTAGTTTTGACTGGTTCTTCTTTAAGATCTTTATATGAAATTTTATAAGTCATACTTTCAAAAAAAGTAATAGGGGCATTTTTTACCGGGAATTTTTTTGGACCTAAAATGGAATTAAAGGTCGATTTTGGTTTCAGAGTGGATTTGCGTATGAGAGTGTCTCTTCATCCACTGTAGCACGAACGAACTCTAGCACATTCATAAATTCTTCTACCGTATCACAGGTCACTTGCTTTTCTGACCCTTCACTAGAGTACAGGTATACTGTACGCTTGATGGGGTCTACAACGCAGCGTGAGAGGTACTCGTCTTGCATTCGGTCGTCCGTTGATTACCCAAGTATCATAGCAGGTCTAGGCGCTGCCGTCAAGGGGTTGGGCGGTCTCAAGTCTTGGAATATCAATTCTTTCACCAAATACAAGATAATAGCAGTCAACAGGAATTCCGTGAGAGTCTACATAAACTTTTGTTCCTTCAATTCTTTTAACAAAAAGGTTTTGATTTGCTCGGATAGGAGTTAGATGAACAGTTACTTTGTGAAGTTCTACAAACTGCTCCCATTCTTCGGGCAATTGAATGTACTTTTCATTGGTTAGTCTTCCTTGAGTAAAAACTAAGTTTTTATCTCCAAAAGGTGCTTGATAATTAAGAGTATAATTTTTGTCTAGTGGATGTTTGATTTTCATAAGATTACATTAGTGATTGTTGAGACGCCGAGATAAGTCAATGCCTTATCATAATTTATGATATCAGCACGATAAGATGATATTACTTGACCCAATCCCCATATTTCGGATTGAATTTCTTTTCTTTGCTCCCTAAAAGTATTTGCAACATCTATTTTATAATTCAATGTACCAATACCAGATGAAATATTTGTTTTCGCAGTATTTAATGCTGATATTGCATTGCTGAGTGCTGTCTCCTCAGTAGGACAAGGTGAAGACAATGCTAAAATACTATTTAACTGAGTATCATTAACAGTTGTTTGGAATCCAATAGAAACTCTTTGCCCACTCAAATTAACTGGATAAGATGAGAATCCAACTGTAAAATAGTAAATACCAGCACCAACTTCTGGTTCAAAAGTATTTGGATCTTCTTCATCAAGAGATCCAGGGTCCCAAGAAACTGTGTTTGGAGCATTACCTGAGTTATCATATTTGATTGATACTCCAATTCCAATAGTTTGAGAGTCCATAATTCCAATTGTCTGTGGAGAGAATGGATCCTTTTCAAACTGAATTTCATAATCATCATAAGTAAATTCAGTTGTTGAAGACAAAACAGTAAATGTAACATAAGAACCGTCAGGTTCTGGTGCAGACGCAATTCCTACCGAATTAGAATCAAGGGTTAAAACAGTGACTACTGATCCAGTTGATATTCCAAGAGCAGATTGAGACAGTGTTGTTGTACCAATTCCAATAATATTACTTGAAGAAGGAATAACATTATCTTTTGAAGAAATTACTAATTGTCCCGTAGATATTCCTATCGTAGTTGATGAACCGACTACAGAAAGAACAGTTAGTTTATCTGAACCAAGAGAAATTGTTCCCACAAAACTAGTTACAAAAGTATCTCCAATGTCTTTTGTAACTGGTTCATCATAGTATTTAATCCCATATGCATTTTCAGAAGCAAATCCAAAAGTGTCGTAGTTACTATAAGTTACAAAACCAACGCCATCAAAATATTCTACATCTGGAAAAGTTTCATCATATCCCGCAAGAGAAAGTTGAGTTGCTACTAAAGTATATTCCGTTCCTGCTACTCCAGTTTTTCTCCAAAAAACATCTGTTCTACAACCAACATTAATTCTATTTTGATATGCATCGCTAACATCCTGCAACTTTTCATCTACAGTGCTAACTTCAGACAAAATATCATTATCCAATGATACAATAATATCATCATATGCTATTTTTTTACCATCTAATTCGATAATTCTTTCGGATGAATCGTTAATAGAAGAATATGATTCATCTAATTTTGTTTTCAAATCATCATTAAGAACACTATAATATCTTGGATCCATTTTTATTACACTTTTGAATATTTATTTTTATAACTCTAACCATTGAGAGGGGTGTGTTGAACCTTGATGATAATCAGGATTTTCTTCCTTTAAAGTAATTCGTATATCTCCAGGTATTACAATTCTTTCTCCTTTTCTTTCTGTAAATTTTTGAGTAAAATGATATGTATTACTTGGAAAAATAACTACAGTTCCTTCTGTTGGGGTAATAGTATAGTGATTGCAGTTATATCTATTAAATCCAAGTAAAGTATTTCTTTTATCGGCAGTTTCAAAAAGTCCTCCAGCAACTTCATTTCTATTGTTTTGCTGACTTACACAAAATTTATCAGAAGTTTCATCCGTTTTTAAATAATAAACAAAACTAATATTGGATTCATTATGGTAATGGGGAGTGATTGATGGGGTTTCGTCATCGAAATGGCAACCAACCCATGCTTTGATAATATGATAACTTAATTTTGTATGATCAACATTCAGATGCTGCATATACTGATCTATATTCTTTTTTAAACTATCAAAAAACGGTTTATATTTTTTTTGATGATGAACGAATATTTTCCCAGAAAATTCTGGACTTTCATTCTCATAACCATTAAACCAATATTCCTTTAAAGACTCTAGATTATCTTTTTTAAATTGATCGTGGCAGTCAACACTACCTTGATAAACGACTAAAGGAAAAACTTCATGTACTTTATTCATCAATTACCATTAATTGTATATTCTTTATTATCTCCTGGATAGTCTGCTGGAGTCAACCCTTTATATTCTGGAATGTTTTTTGCGGTATCTTTTCTTTCCGCAAAAACAACGAAGTCACAATTAATTGGTCCACCTAAGTTATTTTTAACTATAATTTTTGTTCCCCACTCTATTTTTTCAACAAATAATTCTTGGTAAACACCAATGGGAGTTAATGTTACTCCGATTGTTTCTGCATCAACTAAATCCTTCCAATAATCAGGTAACATAATAAAATTATTATCTTTAAGATTTCCTCTCAAATAAACTTCTGCTGCTGGTCCTTCAATACAAATATATCTTAGTCTGTGATCCTTTTTTGTTGGATGCGAAATATCAAATCCTTTCTTTGAACTTATTTTTGCTTTTAGTTCAATGATCGTTGGTCCACTAATTCTACCAGTTACATTTAAGTTTCCATTTATTTTCTGATTACCATTTCTAACTCCCCTACCAGTAAAATTGGCGTTACCAATTTGTTTTAATTTACCAACGATTCCAACTTTACCAGTCCAATCTAAAGTTCCAACTGCTGTAGTTTTAGTTGCAACATAAGATGTTTTACCTAAAACAGTAATAGTAACTTTTGGTGCCAGAGTAGCAGTAAGACCTACAGGACCTGAAGGATCTCCAATCAAAAGATCAGTTGGAGTTGGTGAAGAACCCCTACTAGTAGCCATAATAATTGGTAGACCAGTAGCTTCTGGTGCTAGATAATTTTTGGTTCTACCAATCATTAAAGTCGCAGTTGGTCTTGGGAGAGGATAAGATAGAGGTGATCCAATTAACATCGGACCTTCGATCCAAGCACTTCCATTAATTGGAGCAGTACCAGCTCCTCCTCCCAAAACAGTAGCAGGAAGTCCTGGTTTTCCCCCAGGAAGACCAGCAGTTACTTGAAGTTGTCCCCCAACTAAAAAACTTCCACATCCAGCCATATTAACCTCCTAAAGTACCTAATAATTTTTTAAGACCATCTAAAAACTGTAGTGCAGTGACGGTTCCAACAGTAGGACCAAAAGCAAAATCAACATCATCAAACCAGTCTCCAGGACCTCTAATTTTAATATTTCCAGGTGAAGCAACTTGGATTTGCCTTTCTGCAGTAATATTGATGTCTGCTTTTGATTGAATATCAACTGATGACCCAGCATCAAGACTTATACCTTGGTTGGTTATGATATTTACATATCCAGTTTTGGTATCTGTTCCAGTAGCAATAAGATCTATATCTTTAGCATACATTCTAATTCTACCACTAGGAGCACCAATAATTATGTCTCCATTTTCCGCATAGGTAACAAAAGCAACCCCATCAACAGGAGTGGTTCCACAAATAATCTGATAGGTTCCGGGACATTGATTCCAAGTTGAACCTGCAAATTTACCAGAACTACCATAAGCCATAAAATGGTCTGATGGTTTTCCTGGATTTGAATTGCGAATTAATGCGGCAAGTTTAGTGCCGTTAAGCATTACATCACCGAATCTCAATTCACCTTGAGTTGTACCAATACGAGAATAATCCCAACTCGTTTCTAATCTTTTACTCATTCAGGCTTACCTACACAGTCTACAACGTTCACAATTCCAACACCAGAATCTTTCTTAGTAATCAATTCATCTCCCTTGAGAATTCTAAAGACTGGTTTAATAATTGCATTATGACCAGTACTACTATCTATACCAATCTCAGGTACTTCAGTAAATCCTATTCCAGTACTAACAATAGTAATACCAGTAAGCTGACCATTGTAACCAAACTCTGGTGTTATGTTTACACCATTGTTTGGATTTATTACGATTGTATCTCCTTCCTCATAACCAAATCCAGGGTCTACAATCTGCGCATCTTCCAGTTCTAATATCACAGGATAGTTACCATCAATAGTTGATGGTCCTTGGTTAGGAGTAGTTCCATTGTCTTCTGGTGGACATAGAGGAGCAGTAGTAGTTGTATTTTCAGTAGCAATGAAAGGTGGTTCTCCAGCAAATTCAACAAAATCTCCTACTTTTATTTCCATAACCTCACCTGGATTATATGGGAAATCCCAATTCCCATCAGATCTTCTTATAATTGATTGGCATCTTGTAGCCCAAGTTCTTTCATCACCACCTTTACTACCATCAGGTTTTGGTAGATACTCAGTTCCATTATCAAGCATAACAATTTGAGTTATTCCACTAACAATATCTCCTGGATTAGGTGTTGTTCCGCCACCTATAGATGAAGTAGAGATTCCAGGAGGTGGAATATATCGGGTATTACCAACAACGGCAACAGCAGTAGCACCCTTACCTCTACCACAAGCATCTTCAATATTCACAAAAGGTGCCTTGGTATATCCAAATCCAGGGGAAACAATATCAATGCCCAAAATATCACCAGTAGCACTTACAATTGCATTTCCAGACGCTCCTTGACCCCCTCCACCCCAGAAAGAAATTTTTGGTGGCCCACATAAAATAGGACCTACATTACAAGCATCACCAACTCCAACAAGTAGTGAATTGATATCAAGGTTAAAATTAAAATTATTTGGATCAACAATAGATGTTGCAGAAGAAATAATTGACTTTGCAGAATTAACAATAGAATCTAAATCTAGAAATGCTTTTGGTGCTGGTGCTCCTTCAAGGAAATTCCATTCTTTTACTTCAGGACATTCTGCTTTTACATCACAAGATAAAAAGTCTAACAAAGAAATTATTGCATCTAAAACAGAATTAGCAAGACCTTTAATACCAGAAATAGTTCCTAATATTCCACCAATTATTCCATTAACGGCAGATAATATTTGCCCAATAATCTGACCCACCAGTTCTGTTAGAAATTTTTCAATAGCACACACCGCCATATTAACATAACGACCAATAATCTGCCTCAAAAATTGTTCTATCAAAGAACTTAAATTATCTAAAATTTTATTAAACAAACAAGCAATTAGATCTAAAGCAGTTGTTTTCTTTTCTTGCAATTCAAATCTTTGATTTAAGTATAGAGTATTCTTTGTCTTGTTAACTACCCAATTAACACCCCTTTCAACTCTAAGTTTTATTTCATTAATTAACCACTTAACCCATCCAGTAATTTTATCTGCATAAGAACTTATTTTTTGTTGCGCTTCACCTAAAAACTTTTCTGCATTCGAAAGATTACTGTCTGGTCCATTAATTTTATTTCTTAAACCTTCAATATCTTTTTTAAGATTAATTAAATCGCGATTAATTGCACTTGGATCAAATGGTTTACATGCAGACGGTACGGAAATATACTTATTTAATTCTTGTAGTTGTTTATCTGCTGCTGAGATTGCACAATTAGCACCTGCTCCATTTTCATTTGATACTTTTGCCCCATCAATATGTGTAGCGGGAACAGTGAATCCACCGAGTCCTGCACCGAAACCAGATCTGGGAGCACAACCTTTACCGGGATCCTTACTATCACTAAACGAACATAATGCGCTACCGATTACGCTTGTTATGAAATATTGTCGGGTGAGTCTGTTTTTATGTACATTTACAAAAGTATTTGGAGCCAGGGGCATTGAAATTTGCAATCCAGCATGTCCAGATGGAAAAGACATCTGGCGAGTTGCATCAACTAGATCCTCATTTCGAGTTTCATCAGAGTTTCTAAAACAAAGTCTTACTTTATATCTTTCTCCCCAACCTTTTGCATCTTTTCCTTTCTCTCCACCTTTGTTTGGAATGCAGACAGATTTATATGTTGTAGGATCAACAATCTGACCTACACCAATAAATTCATATTCTCTATCAAAATCATAAACATAAGGCTGATATAGATATTGAGTCATTCGAAAATCTTACACTCTGAAGCGTCTGGATGTTCGTCACAATATAATTCTAGTGGTGTTGGATCATGATCATCATCTGGGTGATTAATTTGATATTTCTCAAGTGAATCAAGTTCACTTTCTAAATGACGCCTTCTTTGAGAACTTGTGCTTGGATTATCAAGTTCATCTCTATCGTCATTAATGTGTTGTTGTAGTGATTTTTCCATATGCTTTTTAGATTAAATTTTTATTCCGTTGGAATCTCTGACTAGAACTAATCCCGTATAAAAAGAAGAATCAGTTCTACTGCTCTTTGCTTCCTTTGAAATGAAATGACACAACTCTAATATCATATATATACCACTATCTATGGGACTTCTATCTGGAGTTTTTGTAGTCGCCAATTGTGGTAAATCACATTGAATCAAATCTCCAGCATGTAAACTAAAATCTGCTGGAATCTTTATTTCAATCATGTAGTTCAATCTTTGTCTATAATTTTGAACTGCCTGAGCAATTGTTTCTGAAACATTAAAGTTTTCTTCTTTTGATTTTTCAAGTTGCTGTTCAATAGGATCACCAGTTCCATAAGACATACCTACAGATTTAGGTGTTCCAAAATAATTTGTTGGCTTCTTAAAGTATTCTCCATAATTTGGTAATTCTTTTCCTGATAAGATTTTATCATCATTATCTACTAATAAAGGAGTATCCTTATTATACTCTTGAGAATAAAAATCAAAAGTTTCTGTTACAGTTGCATAGGCACCATGATCCATTTGCCTCTCGACATCAAAACTACGATTCGCAGTAAATTCTAATACTTTATCATCATATCCTGCGGGGACATCTTGATCTACTTTAAAGTTATAAATGTACCTTTTAACTGGTGTTGAATTAAAAATTTCATCTGGTGATCTGAAATGAAATCCTTTAGCAGTTTGCCAGAAGAAAAATCCAGCAGTCTTACCTCTAGATCCATTTAAATTGGGAATTGCTAACTGTTGTAATTCAAGAATTACTTCAAAGGGTTCTTTTCTTAATCCAAAATCAGAAACTGAATTCATTGTTGGACTAATGAAAAGTTCTTTATCAGTCTTAAGATCTTCTTTTAAAATTATATCGACAGAATCAGATATTTTAGCACAGTATCTTCTTGTAACTCTTCTTTCTAAAAGTTTGTTATCTAAAAACTCTTTTGAAACTGCTTGTAAAAAATAAGTAGAACCCTTAAATGATTTAATCTCAAAAGATTTATTTGTTAATCTTAGTGATGTATCTTCACTTAAATCTAAGGTATTGCCTCTCGAATCATTATATTTAAATAATACTTTCTCTCCACCTTGTAGTTTAAGTGCTTCTGCTGCACTGATTGTTTTATCACCCTCTTGAAGAGCGTTACCCGTATCAACAATCGCAGCACTTAAACGAACTGTATGATCAATCATACTTTCGCGATATTCAATTCGTGGACTACCCGTCATCATATCAACAGACTTTCCTGTTGTGTTTGAGTAGACTTCAAATTTTTGTGTCGCTGATGGTTGATTTTTTGTGGACATTTTTGTTTATTATTATGATACTATTTAAACTACTGTTGCAGGTACTTCTATTGTTTGGAATGCTATTAGGTTGTTAACTTCTTTTAAATATGAAGTATCTGTGTTAAGAAGACCCGACTTTAAAGCAGCAATGGTTGGAGAAGGAGTTAAACCTGATGATAGTTGCAATCCAAATGCTTTATCATACTCTGCTTGAGTAATTTCTTTTCCATTTTTATAATATTTTCCACCCTCTCTTACAGTATAAGTTGCTCCATTTAAGTTTGTTGAACTAAGTACCTTTCCGAGTTGTGCTGGTGCTGATGATGATGTTTTTGGTTTTACAATTTCTATTTTTGCTCCTCTTGCAACACCACTCATTCCCAAAGCAGTTGCCGCAGCTCTACTTAGATCTAAAACTCTACCATCGATATAAGGTCCTCTATCATTGATTCTTACGACTATACTTCTACCCTGCCAAGTAACTCTAACTAAAGTACCAAATGGTAGAGACTTATGTGCAGCAGTCATTTCATTACCAGTGTAAGTTTCTCCATTAGCAGTTTTATTTCCATAAAATCCAGGACCATACCAACTTATTTCACCTTGCAATTGTTGACCGGTTGGTTCAACTGGTAATTTACTCATCTCTAGTGGAGTTCTTTTTCGAACTCCAGTTACTGTACCAAATCTAAAATAAGCATCTCCATCATTATATCCTGTTATTTTATTACCTTTAGAATCTCTGACTTCAAAATGCAAGTGTGGTCCGGTAGAATTTCCCGCACCAGGAGAACCTGCTGCACCACCGGTCAATCCAATAACTCTTTTTTCTCCTTCTTTTATTTCATCACCTTCTTTCACATTAATTTTTGAAAGGTGAGCATACACTGATTGTTTACCATCTTTATGTCTTATAATAACCAAATTACCATAACCACTTGGATTGAGTCGTGCATAAACAACTGTTCCAGGTTTAAAGAGAGTTATTGCTTTTCCAACCTCTATTTGATAATCCCTCCCAGGATACCCATGACTTTCTGTCCCTCTGCCTGGATATGAACTTGGAAGCACTCCACCCTTAACTTCATATTCTAAAATTTCTCCACTCGGCAATTGTTGTCCATATGGTGTTTCTCCGGCAGCACCCTCCAAATTTAATTCTTTATTAAGATTCTGCAATATCTTGGATGCAGATCCTTCAATAGAAACAGCAAGTGCATTAGAAATGAACTTACCAATTTTTTCACCGATACTTAAACCCTTTCCAATTTCTCTAGAAGGAACAACTCCACCATTCGCCATTGCTAAAGTTTTGGTAATATCATTAAAAGAAGTATTCAGTTCTGCATCTATAGCAGTTTGGACAACAGAACCAAACATATTACCAAGAGAAGTTGCAAGTTTTTTATCTGGTTTTTGTCCAAGAGCCATATCAATACCAGCACCAAACATTGCACCAGAAAGACCATTCAATGAGCTCATTTTTTTTACATCTTCTGAACTCTTTTTAAGTGCCCTTAATGCACTTCTTTTTCCTGGTTCATCGGTGCCGTAAAGTTGTTCTATCTTTAATTTACCACCAATATTTTTTCCAGGATCTGTTTTTTGTGGAGTAATTTTGGGGGTAACTTTTCTTGGTCTTGTTTTAAGTTTCCTAGATGGTCTACTAGATCTATTTCTCCCAGTAACAGTTCCACCTTGTGCCTTTGCTTGAGGTTTTTGTTTATCTCCAACTAAAGTATCATACATTGCTCCACCAACAATATCGCCAAGAATACCACCAAGAATAGTTCCTGCAAATGGAACAGGAATAAAAGTTCCTAATGCAGAACCAACAGTAGCACCAACTGCTTTTGCTGCTGCTCTTCCAGGATCTTCTCCCATAGCAAGAGAGAAAGCAAAGTCAATCAGTCCACCAACAATTGGAATTCTACCGAATGCTTTTCCAACACCCGTTGGTACTACACCCTTTATTTTACCTGGAGCATTATATAATGCTCTTTGAATTCCAGAACCTCTTTTAAATAAAGTGCCGGTTTCAAGTTGTGCTGCTGCTCCTTTAAATTGACGCCCTATTCTATCCAGCGGTCCTTTAGGTCCACTGGATTCAAGCATTCTCTGTCTGGTAAGAGATTGTCTTTGTTGGTTTTCTGCAAAAGTACGACCTGCTGCTGCCTCTCCAGGAGCACGATACCTGGGACCTTTTCCACGAGAGGCAAGACCAGCAGAATATCCAGCAGCGTATCCAGTAGCATATGGACCACCTCCACCAGAAGACGGCTTAGTCTTTTTGGGATCAGTGCTTGCAATCAACATCGCAGCACCAATCGCACCATTCAATAAAAGATTTAAGTTCTTTGAAAACTCATCAAAAGTTTTTTGTGCTCCTTCACCACCAATCTGTTTAACAAAATCACGAGTTTGATCATATGCTTTATAACCAAACTCAACAAAATCAACGACTCCTTTTAATACATTTTTAGCAAATCCTTCAACAAATTTTGCAACTGGTCCAAGAACTTTTCCAAACTCAATAAGTTTAGGAAGAAGTTGTCCGTATTGATTAAACAAATAACCAAGTAAAGTAAATCCAATAAAACGATTAATTCTATCAAAAATACTTTGACCTGGAATTGAACCCAGTAAGTCTGGTTTAATATTATTTCTCTTTACCTTTTCTTCTAGTTTCTTTTCTTTCCGTTCTCTTCTTGTTCTCTCTTCCCCCTTTCTTTCTTCTGATGCTTCTTTTCTATCTAATAAAAGATTATTATCTATCAGTTTACTTAAACTTATAATCTTCTTTTTAACTACAACTAAACTTCCAGGTTCATCAGTTTCTTTTTTATCTACAGGTTTTAAATCAGATCCTGTGATCTTTTTTACCGATATACTCTTAACTGGTACAAGAAACTTTTGTTTCTCTATTGCATCGTTTTCTTTACTTGGTGATAAAAGTTTCTTGGAGTCTATAACAGCCATCTTATGCTACCCCAACTAAATCTCTAATTCCTAATTTTGTAGCAATATTTGAACGCGAATCACTTTCAATAGACACAGTAAATGCAGGAAGTTTAGAACCTCTAGAAATTGATGGTGCCTTACTTGGCGCTTTGATTGGGGGAAGAACTGTATATGTAGTTCTAGATATTACCACTGGAGGTCCTGGTGGTGCAGATTTGGGTTTTGTGATCGGACCATTATACTGAATTATATTTGGTTGCAAATAAGATTTTTCACTATAAACATTAGAATTGGTAACAGAAGGGGGTTTCATTTCAAATCGACTTGATGAATTATAATTCATCGGTTTCATAAAAGAGTTAAAACCACTACTTGAAGGAGTGGGGGAGACTCCAGCAAATCCTCTGCTAGAAAATCCCGTAGACCTATTTCCAACAGTCGCTTGACTAGTAGAACCTTTAGAAAAAATATTTCCAAAATTCATCGAATTGGAAGAGACTCCAGATGATCCACTTCCACCACCACGAATCATTCCACCTACATTTTGAAAAACAGATTTCCCAATATTACTTACAGTTGAAAATATATTATTAACTCTCCCTCCACTTCTACTAGGTGAACTAGATGGAGAACCTTTTCCTACCATTCCACCGCCATAAGCAAGTTGTATATTATTTGCAATCTTTGGAATATTAGTTCCACCTGCTTTCTTATTCAAATCCAAAAAGAAGTTTGCACCGTACTTATCGACTGCCTTTTTGGACATTACAACTTCTCCAGGAGCAGCAGCAATCAATTGCGTATCTGGTCCTGCACCCGTTATTCTCATTCCAGTATTATCAGTGATTCCACCACCACCTTCAAATGCAATATCATTTATATTCAATTCTTTCTGAACTTCACCGCCACCAAAAAATGACTTTCTCTTAACTAATCCACCACCATTAAATATTCCACCAAGTCCTCTTTGGAAAATTTGTTCTTGTTGTAATTGTGGTATACCTGGTGTTTTCCCAGTTTCTCTTGTCTCTTTTGGTGTAACGATGGATGGTTCAGTCTTTTTAAGTTCATCGCGGTATGACTCATTTTTTTGAGACATTACGTATGCACCGACAGCTGCAGCAGTAGTGGCGGCAAGAAATGGATGTTTAACTAAGAAACTTGCAATTTGGGGAATAAATCCTCTCAATAGTCTTAAAGTTCCACGAATAAACATACCAAATGGAGTTGCGAATAATCCATAGGCAAGTAATAAAGAAGGCCACCAATCCTTTAAGAACCTACTAAGAACTTTTATTTTGTCTGCGTTCTTAGGATCATTGAACCAATTTACAAGTTGATTAAATGCATATCCAAGTAATGTGAATTTAATAAATCTAAAAATGCGATCAAGTATTCCTTGCGCTGGTGCGATAATTTTCTTTGCTAAAGACTTTAATTGTGATAGTGGTTTTTCTAAATCACCCTCTCTCTGTCTTCTTCTACGATCTTCCGATTTTCTTCTTCCTTCTTCTGTTCTTTTTTTCTTTTCCTTGTTTTGTAGTGTTAAACTTTTTAGAATAGCATCTAATGCCTTTTCAATATCCGTTATATCCTTAGAAGATTCTTCTGTTGGAGTTGGAGTTACTGGGACAATCGCTTTACTTGCAAGAAAAAACTTGTCTCTAGAAATCTGAATTGGTCCAGTCGTACCAATGCTTTCTGCAGTTATTTTTTTCTTCTTTAACTTAAATCTTCCTACCTTACCCTTTACTCTTTTAAATTCACTAACAAGTAACTCATCTTCATCTGAAGAAAGTTTTTGATCAAAATTTCTAGAGGCAATTAATCTTTCCTTTAAAAGAGAAATATAAGTTCCATAATCAATATCAAAAACATCATCTAAACCTATGAGTCTTAATATTCTTTCGTCTATTTCTTCATCAACAAGATCTGCTTCTCCTACGCCATCATACAAAGAACGAGCGGATGTTGAAGAATCATCTGCTGCTGGAAGTAGTTTGTTCAGATCGTTAGCCATTTTGTTGTTGCTTTACTTTTTCCTCTTCCAAGTAATTCTTTAACATTGCAACATAAACATCTCTTTCCCAAGGCATCAAATGTTCAATTTCCCATAATGAATATTTATGATACTGCATCAAAGCAAAGTTCAACTTATAAAAATTTTCTAGGTCCATATGGACCATACCTATGCGAAAAAACTTGATAACCCTTCAAGAACCACTTCACTCTCAACTTCAGTTTTTGGATTTTTAACTTTCACAGAATGAGAAAGTTTAGGCATTGTCTCAAAGAATTTCTCAATCTGTTTAAATTGAGCAGAATTCATTTGCTCCAAAAACTCAATCAATTCTTTTTTAGTTACATCACTTGCAGTCCAAACTTCTTCCTCATTGAAAATTTTATCAATGCAACTTGCAACAAGATCAAAAGACTGATCCATATTAGAATCGCCAGAAAAATCAAAGTTATTTTTAATGAACTGATCCAATGAAGGATACTTCATTTCCATAACAATATTATCATCTACTTGAATTTTATTGGTATGCTCTTTGTTCTTTTGAACTTGAATTTCATCAATGTTAATTTTCACTGGAACATAAGTTTCTCCATCATCTGGACAAATAACATTAACTTCAATTTCTTCCCCTACAGACTTACCACGAATATTCAAAAAGAGATATTCAATATCAAATGTAGGAAGTGATTCTACCTTAATGTTTTTTGTTTGAATACAACTCTTAATTACATTTTTAATTGCTGTTGTGATTTCTTTTGTATTCTCACTTTCTAATGCAAGAACAAGAAGTTTTTCTTCTTTTACAAGGAATGGTCTGTATTGAATTTCTTTTCCAGTAGAAGGAAGTTCCAACTCATATGTTGGCGTAGAGATCTTTGGTAAAGGCATAATGACCTATAGAAATTTCAGTATGATTATTTATTGAGCAAAAAGACCAGGAAATCTTTGTTGCAATTGTTCCGCAGTAAATATTGACGAAGATGCTCTTTGTGAAGGAGATAGTGAATTTATAAATTGATCAACTCCACCATCAAGAAAAGTTGTACCAGGAGGTAAGTTTTGGCGAAGTTCATCCTCCGCATTTAATTGAGTTTCAATTAAAGAATTTACATTATACCTTAAATTTTCCATATAGTATCTAATGTAACTAAAAGATACTGTACACTTCAAGAGTTGAGAAGAATCATAAGAAACAGGCATTGATGCAATTGATATTGGATATGCTCCTATAAAAGTATATTCAGCATAATTTACATAATCTTTTTCAAATTTTTGAAGGTGAATATTAACTCTATATTGTTCAGGAAATTTAACTCTATAAGAGTAATTATATTTTGATTGATCTTTGAATTGATCCTCTCCAACAATCCAAGACATCCAAGTTTCAAAAAATTTTATGATTTTATAATCGTGGTCAACATAAAAAGTAAAGTCAATCCTATCATCATATTGTCTTCTATATACATGCCTTTCAGTTACCCCCGTAAAATCATTATTAATTTCATGTGTTGCTAATGAAGATCCAGGAAGAGATGCTTCAGAGCAAGATAATGATAAAATTTCTCCATCTATAACTGCTTGTCTATCATCAAAAAAACTTCTTGCACCCTCTTTACTTAAAATTTCTGCAACATTAAAATAAGCCGCATAATGAGAAGTTAATGCTGGACGCATTATCTTCGATTTTAATTCTTCTGTTGGATTAAATTTTGGCGATAGTCCTGAAGGCATCTATCTATAAATATTCTTATTGATATATTATGTAGTAAGGATATATGGCGGAATCCTACAAAAGCAGATACAAACCATCATTTCCCGAAAAATATAAAGGAGATCCCAATAATATTATCTGTAGAAGTAGTTGGGAGAGAAAGTTTGCATATTGGTGTGATCATAATCCAAGTATAATTCTTTGGGCGTCAGAAGAATTTTGCATTCCCTATGTTTCACCAGTTGATAATAGAGTACATAGATACTTTCCAGACTATCTTATAAAAATAAAAGAGTCTGATGGTAAAGTAAAAACATATGTGATTGAAGTAAAACCAAAAAAACAAACAGTTGCTCCAAAGATTCCTAAAAGAAAAACAAAGTCTTGGTTATATGAAGCAAAAACCTATGCAGTTAATCAAGCAAAGTGGAGAGCAGCAGAAGAGTTTTGTAAAGATCGTATGATTGAATTCAAGATCATCACAGAAGACAATCTAGGCATAAAGTAATGGCAAAAGGATTCGGTCAATATGTTGAATCAAGTTCTAGAAGAGTTAGTGAACTTAAGGATAAATTAAAAAAATATAACTATACAAAACCTGACGATATTATGATGACGATAATGGAAGTTTTTCGTGAGGGTGAGTTTATACCTGATGTTGGGAAATATTATACTTTCATATATTCGGCAAAAACAAAAGGTATTACCTACGATGAATTTCCACTCGTAGCTGTAACTTCAATAGAGCGTTGGGGATTTAAGGGTATTAACTTTCATTGGAGACAGCAGAGACAATATACTTGGTATGAAGTAGATAGTAAACTATTGGAAGTAAAGCAAAACGAAATTGATTACCTTCGTTCCCTTCCATATGCAAAAATTAGAACTAAATAAATAAAAAACCTCTATAAATGTCTCATACTCTACAAAAAATTGAGATGACTAATCCTCTTGTAGTTGGGGAGAATTTCTGATGGCAACTGTATATCAGGATACTCCACCACGGTTTTTTCCACAACCTTTTCAAAATAACTCAGTCAATGCGCAAGGATATTATGTAACTGTAACTGATGGGGTTACGACTGTATTCAGAAAAGGCAAAAATGCAGCGGGACAAGACCAAGTAGTAAATGTAGGAAGCATTGCAAAAGGTGGTGGATTTACAAATAGCAGTAATGCAAGTAAAGAAGAGATACAATATTTTACCGCAAACGCAAGAAAAACAGTTAATGAGCAAGCAGTTGAAGTAGTAAGGAGGGGAATAGGAGGATCTGCTGGTGGAGGAAACGCAAAAATCAATGATATCTTAGGAACAAACTTGGCTTCAAATCCTACAAACCCAACGCCAGCAGCGGATGCACCCGCGCCACCTCTTCTACCAACAAATGAAGTTATTGCGTCAATACCAAATAGTGATGCTACAAATGCAAATGATGCTTATTTAGAAAAAGTGATGGTATCATATCCAACAACAATAGATGAAAAGCAAGATAGAATAAAGTTCACCGCAAAAGTTTATGAGGGAAGAAAAGATATCAACATATCAGATGTTGGAAAATTTTCTTTAGGAGTAAAAAATATATCAAAAACTTTAGGTCATGTAATTTTACCAATACAACCATCAATAACAGATGATAATGGAGTTGAATGGGGAGGAGCAAACTTAAATCCAATACAAGCATATGCTGCATCAGCTTCACTAGGAATGATTGATGCGCCTGGAGGTGATATTACTGGAGCTGCTGCCCGTGCTTTAAATGAAGCTGCTCAACAATTTAAGATTGGAATGAGTGAAGAAGGATATAAAAGAGCCATCTCTATGTATTTTGCTCAGGAAGCAGTAGGAGCACAAAACTTTTTATCAAGAACAAGTGCATCTGTTTTAAATCCAAATTTAGAACTTTTGTTCAATGGTCCGACATTAAGACCTTTTAATTTTACATTTAGATTGTCGCCAAGAAGTGCAGAAGAAGCAAAAAATGTTAAAATCATTATTAATTTCTTTAAAAGAGCAATGGCGGTAAAAACTGCTAAGTCTGCAGTATTCTTAAAGGCACCAAACGTTTTTCAAATTGAGTATCAATCTGGAACTGGTCAACACAAATCATTAAATAAAATTAAAGAATGTGCTCTCCTTGGATGTAATGTTGATTACACTCCAGATGGAACATACATGACCTTTAATGATGAAGAAAAAACTATGACCTCTTATCAATTAACTTTAAGATTCAGTGAACTTGATCCAATTTATAGTGAAGATTACGTAGATAATCATCAAATAGGTTACTAAAATGCCAAGTTACTTTCGCCAAGTCCCAGACTTCCAATACATTAACAGAACCACAGATGCACAAAGCATCTCTGATTACAAAACGGTTAAAAATCTTTTCAAAAGAGGAAAGTTAAGAGAAGATATATTTGGTAACTTAAGTTTCTTTACGAAATATAAAATCGTCGGAGACGAAAGACCAGATAATGTTGCATATAAATTTTATGAGGATGAAACTTTAGATTGGGTAGTTTTGCTTGCAAATAATATTTTAAATATTCAAACAGAGTGGCCGCTTCCACAATCTAGTTTTGATACTTTCTTATTGGAAAAATATGATTCATATGAAAACATATATGCAGTTCATCATTATGAAACAATCGAAGTTAATAATACAAATGGTATTACAATCATCCCTTCTGGTCTAAGAGTAAACTCAGATTTCTCCACAACATATTATGATGATGCTTTGTCCAGGCAAGTAACTAGAAGGAATATTACCGTTCCTATCACAAATTATGAATACGAACAAAAAATTGAAGATGATAAAAGAAACATATTTGTGCTCAAAGCAAGATATCTAAATGTTGTTCTTAATGATATGGAAAGTTTAATGACATACAAAAAAGGTGGAGATCAATACGTGAACCCCACCTTAAAAAAAGGAGATAATATTAGACTTTATTCTTGATCAATCTTCAGCAAGACGCTGGAAGTATGAAAGTGCATCATCCTCATCATCATCTTGAGTGATCTGAGGAAGTGAAGGAGATTTAGAACGAGCATAAGACTGTTCCAATTCTTCTACTACACGATCCTGAACTGTAGGAGTTTGAGTAAACTCTTCAAGTTCATCTTCTTGCTCAACAACTGCACGAGATTGTGAAGCGGCAGTCTTCAGACCAAGAACCATATTCATACGACGCTCAAGTTCCTCATAGGTCTTGAACTGGTCTGGAGCGGTAATAGCAGTCAGCGAATACTCCTTCTTCCAGAGGGCTTCCAGAGCATCATCATCATCCAGTAGTGGTTCAACTGAACCAAATTCTGACTTGTCGTAGTTCCAATACCCATCTTTCTTTACGATCTTGAGTTTGAAATTAGCACCCTGCCAGAAATCAAAGGGATTAATAGGAGTTTCATCCTCAAACTCAGGTTGCATTGCTTCCATAATCTTATCAAAGATCTTCTTACCGTATTTAAACAGGAAGACTTTACCTTCGTTTGCAGGATTTACAGGATCTTTTACAACATAAATGTTGCTGTAGTAAGAAAGTTTACGCTTTTGTTTGCGAACAGTTTCTTTGTTAGATTCAATACCACTGTTCCACAATTCGCGATTGTATTCTCCCAGAGGATCTTTTTGTCCAATAGTAGTTAGAGAGTTTTCAATATACCAACCACCAGGACCTTGGAAAGCATGGGAATACATTTTTGCCCAGGGAAGTTCTTCACCTTCAGGGGCAGGAAGGAAACGGATAACTGCGAAACCGTTACCAGTCTTATCCATTTCAGGTTTCCAAAGACGCTCATCAGCACCTCCAGAAGTTGTACTCATCTTCTCAACTTCCTTCACTAGTTTAGAAGTGAGAGAACCAAGTTTAGATTGTTTTTTGAGATCAGAAAAGCTCATTAGATTTCTCCGTATTAGTAGGATTTGGCCTTTGTGTACTTCGTTATTCTACAGGTCTGAACCCGTTTTGTCAATCTGTTCTTTCATTACATCAAGCATCTTAGTCATATTATTAAAAATGATATTCATATCAGTTCCAGGAGGCATTCCCATCATTACTGCAGATTGAACAACACGTTCTTTCATTTGAACTGCTTCAGGATCATCAGACAAACTCATTCTTGTGTAAAGAACTTTTTGTTTATCCAGAAGTCTTTCAAGAACTTCAACATGCTCAATTTTTTCTTCTTTAGACATTGATGGAAACTTAAAAATGTTTCCATAAATTTGTTCTTGAAGTTCTGTGATTTCAGCCATCTCTGCACGGACGACTTCTGAACTAAAGAAACTCATCGATCCTCCAGGATAATTTCTTTCAAAATTTTACGAAAACGAAATACATCAATATTTAGAAATGGATTATATTTTTTAATTCTACGACTGACGGTTTCCCACACGGGGTCCTGAAGTTTCTTATCGAACTTATTCCCGAACAGGAATATCTTATCGTAAATGACTAGTGTTTCTAGGCTAATTTTCCCGCTCAGGAACTTTTTTAGAAGAGGTGGATGTCCCTTTGTACACTTAAAGACATCCTCAAATTTATTTTCTTCAAATAAAGACTGACTCTCTTCTTTGAAGATATAAGATAATGATTGAATTTTCTTCTGCCATGTTTGGTATCTAGTCTCTCCTTCTTTCATCATTTCACCGATCCAAAGTGTTTCTGGATCTGGACAAGATACAAAATTAGCAACAAAAAATTCAACTACTTCTTGATCCGATTTTTGCCTAGAAATTTTTTCAAACCAAAAACGATCTTTGCGTTTGTAAAAAGATTGAACCGTTGCTCTACTTTTTCCACAGTACTTATGATAATCGTAACTATCTTTTGTAAAATGATTTTTTAAAGCAAGGTATTCACGGTAGGCATCAAAAGGCATCATTCAGAAAACTAATTTTGCACGGGAAGTTTTTTTGAGGAAGTTCAGTTCCATTGCTTCATACTTAATCTTTTCCTTCAAAGGTTTAGAGATAAGTTTAGGAACTGATTCCAAATCAATATTGTTTTGCTCACAGAAATGAATAATAGCATCAATATAACTCATCTCAACATTCACCTGCACAAGTTTCTCAATTTCTTGAGCAAAACGTGATGGACAAAAGAATTTATTTTCTAATGCTTTTTCTAATTCATTCTCCATCTGACCCAGTATTGTGATGTACAAATTCTTTAATGTAACGAACTAAGAGTTTAATATAATCCCCTTTGTTTCTTTTGTCAAATACTTTTACTTCTCCACCAGGAGTAACCATTAATGTGATGAGTTTTTTAACAACTTTTCCAGTTAATTCATAATATGCCGCAGCATAAAAAGTCTCTTGAACAAAATAATTTTCAATCCACTCTTCTGGTTTAATCTTATCTGAAGTTTTAAAGTCAATAACTGCTAACTCTCCTTCATATTCAGCAATACAGTCAACTCTTCCAGCAAGTCCAAGGTATTCGGAATAGAGAGTTCTTTCAATAGCATGAATATTATTTATCTTATCAAGGTAGGGTTTTGCATGATAAAACATATGTTTTGTTAGGAGTTGATAATCATCCCAAACAAGTTCTTTATTCTCAAGGTAATCTTGACAGACTTGGTGAAAATCAGTTCCCCTAGATGTTGCTTTCTTTGTGATTCGATTTGCTTCCTCTATTCCTACACGCTTTCGCCAATCAATAAAAATTTGGCGATTATAAAATGAAGTTACAGAAGTAATAGAAGGCACCCACTGACCATCGGGAAGATGGTACAAGCGAATGCCGTTTGTTTCTTTCTTTTCTAGTTCAAGATCACCTAAAAAATTACAATGATTAAACATCATACACCAACTTCCATTTTTGCTAGAATATATTCTTTGACTAGTCCACTGCGAACAATATCATCAACACCAAATTCAACCATATCAAACGAAGGCATAATACGAAGAACTTTCATAAAATCAATAATACCATTCCTTTCGTTTGTTTTGACTAAATCAGTCTGAGTAGCATCACCACAGAACATAATTTTACTATTCTCACCTACACGAGTAATGATACTATCAAGTTCATGATAGTTAAGGTTTTGGAATTCGTCTACAATAATAATTGCATTATCCAAAGTTGTTCCACGAATAAAAGAAGTACTCCAAAAACTAATAGTACCTTGAAGTTTAAGGTTACCATAGAGCATTTCAAATGATGCATCATCGGGCATCTGGAACATATACTTTACCATATTCTTATAGGGAATCTGATAAAGTGAGGACTTATCCTCATGATCACCAGGTAAGAAACCAATCTCACGAGTAGCAACAAGAGACCTTACAATATAAATTTTTTCATATGGACTCCTATCATCTAAAACATCCTGAAGAGCATTATACAAAGTAATAAATGTTTTACCAGTACCTGCACATCCATAAGCAACGATGTTTTGATTTTTTTCGTATGCTTGATATAAAAGTTTCTGATTATCTGTAAGAGGTTCAATTTCTCTCATTAAATCAAGATTGATTGGCTTCTTACGTTTCATTTGCTTTGCAGTCATTCCAACGCCAATCGGTTGATCCTCTTTTCTTCTTCTTGCCATATAAAAAATTAAATAGGTTTTACTTTTGAACCTGGTGCTTTTGATGCTGCGTGAAGAACATCATTCCATCCTGGATGAGACTTTTTAAGTCTATCGTAAATCTCACCAACTTCTCCTGCCGAAGGACATGTTGATGGATCAGACCAATCTCTATCCCAGTCTGGATTGTCTTTCTTCCATTGATCCCAATCGTGAACACTCATGGTAACTTCTTTTTGTTCACCAGTTTGTTTATGAATAACGGGGTAAGTTGCCAAGTTTATTCCTCCATTTTATATGAGAATAT
>JACCDW010875562.1_pt1 | contig 52531 bp, 44 predicted proteins | sample 7449781 | NCBI WGS metagenome assembly JACCDW01 (sample SAMN15323449, study PRJNA562643) | freshwater metagenome | isolation source: river surface water | place: USA:Blue River Watershed | collected 2017-08-18
ATATAACCCTGATCTTGTGAAAGTATGAGATACAGTTTTCTGATATGTTTGAGGATTATAAAATAAAGTACTACCAGTTTCAAATTCCCAAAGCCAACTTACTATTTGTCCATCAGCATCAGTGGACGAATCAGTAAATATAATTGTCGCTGGTGCCAAAACATTATTAGCATCAACTGTAAACAAAGCTATAGGCGGTTGATTAGCTTGAGGTGGATCAACAGTGAATTTGATTGATGAAGTGGCTGTTTTCTTGTTCGTTCCATCTGGTAATCCATCATCAGTGACTGTAAGAGAAACTGTGTATATTCCTGGAAATAAGTAGGTATTTGTTGGATTTTTTAATGTTGGGTCAGTTGTAGAGAATGTATGTCCATCACCAAAATTCCAATTCCATTGAGTTATAAATCCGTCAGGGTCAGAAGATGTTTCAGTGAATTTTCCAACTAGAGGCTTATAGCTTGTTTGTGTACCTGAAATATTAGAAATAATAGGAGCTTGATTTACTAATGGATTTACAATTACATTTTTTGTTATGGAAGTTGATTTTCCGGCATTATCAGTAACTGTAAGAGTAACTTGATACACTCCAGTTGATATATAAGTATGTGATGGATTCTGCACAGTATCAGCAGAATTATCGCCAAAATTCCAATTCCAAGTAGTAATTGTTCCATCTGTGTCTAAAGATAAATCTGTGAAATCAATTACTAACTTTCTATTTTGTTGTGAAAATGAAAAGTTTGCTATTGGTGGATTATTACCTGGTGGATCAACTGTAATTTCAATTGTTCCTGACGCTTGTAGTCCACCAGAATCAGTAACAGTAAGGACCACTCGATATTTGCCTGGATCAGCATAAATATGTTCTGGATTTTGAACGTCAGCTGTTTGATTATCTCCAAAATTCCAGTTCCAAGCAACTATTGGTCCTTCATCGTCACTAGAAGTATCAGTAAATTGTACTTTCAATGAAGGCGTGAATGATGTTTGTACCCACTTGAAATTTGGAGATGGAGGATTATTAACAACACCATTCACAATAATTGTTGGACCAAAAAATTTACTTGATAATCTTGCTAAATTATCTTTGACAGTAAGAGTAGGCGTAAATGAACCTGCTTTTCTATAATCGTAAGTAAATGACGAGTTATCAAACTTTATAGCTGTTTCACCATCTCCGAAATCCCACTCATATGTCTGTATGAAAGAACCATCATTAGCCGGATTAGATTGATCTGTAAAAGATACGCTTAATATTACATCCCCAGAAGTTGGAGTTGCAGAAAACTTAGCTTGTGGTGAAAGATTATTTACTGGTGCTGGGTTTACTGTAATTGTTATTGTTGCTGGTGCACTACTTACACCACTTGTATTTGTAACAATAAGTGTTACTTTAAATTCAATTGGAATTGTTGTATTGTTTACAAAAGTGTGTGTTGGATTTTCTTCAGTAGATTGAGTTTCATCACCAAAATTCCAAGCATAAGTAAGAACACTACCACCAGGGTCATAAGAATTAATTGATGAAAAATTGACCAATAATGCTGATTGTCCACTTGTGGGATCTGCTTGGATATCTGCTATTGGCGTGGTGTCTTTGATAATTGATCCTGAATCATTGACACATTCAATATCAAATTTTCTAGTACCTAAAATATTTGAAAAAGGATGAAACAAAACTGCTTCTAAATAACATTTACCAGTGTCATAAGCTACAAAAACTTTTCCATTATACTCTTGTTTTTTGCAAGTAATCAAAGCAGGTTTTTGTTTAGGAACTTCGGCATTGAGTTCACTGTTAGAGTTATAATAAGTCACAATATTGTTTCTATTGCTCAATTCTGCAACTAATGCTTCATCTAACTTACCCTTGATCAAATGTAATTTATCAGATCTTTTTGCACCTAAATTACTTGATGACAAAGCATATTCAAAATAATAAATTCCACCATTGCACCAAAAAACTGATCTATGTAATCCTAATCTTTCATCATAATCAGATGTCAAACCGTAAATATTATATTGTTCAGAAAGAGTGTTTCCTGTAAGAGCATCCAAATCAAAAAGCGTATTTTTATTTTGCGCCTCATAATTAGAAATTATCTTAAAATTTATTTGCCTTGGATTTGCATTCATTGAATAAGCTACAATATATTCTCTAGAAGAAATTTGGGCTACTGTTGGAAATGATGAATATGCAATTCCAGATGATGTGATTGGTTCTAACAATCTGAAATCAGAAATATATGTAGGCGCAACACCATCAATAAAAATTGTTTTATCAGTGACAGGTGCATTGATATTAGTGGTGCTTAAAGAAATTGATCTAAAAACAATTGCTCCCGGATCAGCATAACCTACATTGAATAATTGAGGTGCCTGATCGGAAATCGCATAAGAATTATATTTTGTTCCTTTGAAAGCTTTTGACAGTGTAGAGAAATTTGCATCTGTCTTGGATTGACCATCTATGAATGGATACCAAGAAAGTTTATTTCTCATATCAGTGTTAGCAGCAATTAAAGATTCATAATCGTGAAAACTTGTAGCTTTTGTATTAGAATTTCTTTCAGTTAGTAAGAAAGTGTTTACTCTAAATGTTTGATTTATATTAGTTTCAGAGCCTATAACAAAAGGAAACTCTCCTTTCATTGTTACACCAGAACCAGAAATAGTGTTATAACCGACCGGATATTTTTCATATTGTTGAGTAAAAAATGAGTCTGTAGTTATGACTGCTGTTTGATATTCTTCACCTGGCTTTGTTGAAGGAACAGTGTAAGCAATTACAATAGATTTTTCGAATCCTGATTCACAAGCAGATAAATTTGTTGCAACATTTTGTTTACCGCCTTTATATGATGCTCTTTCTCTTTTGGCTTGTGCAAATTTTCTTGTTGAGCTTCTGTAACTTGATGGTGTAGTGAAATTTTTAGATTTTTCGAGCTCAATATAATGGTCAATTTTATTTTTGCCAAATGGTGATGATGTTTGAAAATATCCTTTTGAATCTGATTCGGAAGATCCTTTATTGGCATTAGTTGAAACTTCAATTAAATTAGCTTTTCTAAGATCTTCTGAGGTGCTTTTTTTGGGAGGTAAAATGAGACCGTATCCAGGTCCTCTTGCTATAAAACCACCACGAAGATGCAGTGTAGATTCTTGCACAGTACCATCTTCATTTCTAAGAGATGAGTTGCCAAATAAATCTGGTTTACCTGGAGGGAAATCAGCATTAATTCTATGAAAAATAGTTTGAGCTAATATAGATTTTACTTCGTTGAAATTTACATCTATAGCAGTTATATAAGAAGTTCCTGATCCACTATTTTTTCCACTAGGTACAGCTAATACTCCACCACCGTACAGCCAAGATGCATAACCTGAATCGGAGTTTAGATAATCAGGATTAAGTAAATTTCCATAAATTCTTTCACCAGTGACAGGATCGGTTGGAAAAGATTTATCTACTTTTGTAGCAATCCATCCTGGGTGCCTTATTATCGCTGAATACGGATTATTAGGATTTAGCCAACGAGGCGCAACATAGTAATCAACTTTATTTATATCTTCGCACAAATCAGAAATTGTTTTTGGGAATAATGTCCAACTACTCAGAGTAGCGGAAGAAGTAAATTGCCAAGTTATATCACCCTCTTCTTCATCTCTGCCGTCAGTATTCTGTTGCCAAAATCTTCTTGTGTAATATTGTGTCTCTGTCGGTACTCCAGTAGTGTTTGCATTTTCTGATACAGTAAACTTTGTTTTGGATTCAAAAGTGTTTAGGTCTCCAGAAATAACAAAATTAGCCAATGAATTTTGTCGATATAATTCTATATCTCCTAATTCCATCAACGAATTTTCTAAGTTGATTTTAGTAACTCTAGATATTCCATAAAAAGGGCCATTTTGTACTTCATCTTGAGGATAATCATCAATTGCAGTAACTTCATTTCCAGTGTTGCTTGGAGATATTCTTGTTCTTAGCAATGAATTTTTTGGAAATATATATTCATTGAGTCTTACAGGGTTTACAGTAATTACAGGCGCATTATTGGAAAAAATGTTGTCTCTTCCATCAGTTGTTGTTAATGGAATACCATCATAATTTGGTTCACTATTTTTATCATATTTTGCATATTCTAAAGTTGCTTTGTAAACATCATTGAATCTCTCAACTTTTGCAAACTTTACAACTACTGAATTGAATGTGTCATCAGTTGTCTGATCAAAAAATGTTAATTTAATGCTTGAATTGACATCAAAAATTAAATTTCGATCAAATTGACCCGTTGTTTGCAAAGTGAAATATGCAGAACTAAAATCAACTGAATTTACATAATCGAAAATTTTATATTTTTTTGTGATGCCCTGTGTATTTTCAACTTGAATTGCATCATATGGTAAATCTTGATTTTTATCATAAGCTGAAATGTTTGTAATAAAAATAGTATTGTTTCCATCTACAAATTTGCTCGTAACTCTCGCTACTATATCTGTAATGTCTGGAAAATTATAAGCATAATCAAAAATTTCAAATTCATCTGGAAAAGTTTTATCTTCACTTTGATTTAAGAGTTTGTAAATAGTCTTATCTTTGGTTAAATCATTTTTTGGTACATAAAGATATAAAGTCTTTCTGTAGTCTTGATCATTGCCTATTTCGAGAGAATTCCAATACTTAGCAAGTTTTATTTTTCCATTGATAACCCTCGGTCTTCCAAAAATTATGTTTGTTCCAACACCCGCTTTTGGGAATCTCTTTGGATCAACTTCAAAATAATCTATAGTTGCATCGGAGTCATTTGAAATATAAACAAAGCCTGAATTACTAATACTTTTTTTAATATCATCGTTTATCCAATTATCTGATTCCTGATCTAATGCAGGTTTAGTAATCAAAAAATCATCTTTTGGCTTATTTTCTACTGACAAAAATCCAAGATTGTAAGATGCTGTAGGGACTGAAGTAGTATATGTATTTAGTCTTGGATAAGGGCTGTCTTGATTGTCTACAAAATCTGTTTTATTATCTGGATTACAAAGGTCTATAGTCAATGATGAAAATTTATCTGAATTAGTATTCACTAAAAAAGATTTTTCATTTTCAACACTTGAATTTTGATTTTGCTTGGGCCCTTTTGAAATTTCAAATATTTGTAAGTTAGCAGATTGACTGTCGTTGTTTTTTGATCTTGCTTTAATTTTTAAATATCTAAAACCAGATAGATTCAAGTCACCATAATATTTCGGATTATTTGCATCTCCAGTAAAAGTCCTAGAATTTGATTCTCCTGGAATTTTAAGGGTTTGATTTTGCTTCAATGTCATTGCATTGAACTTCCAACCTTTTAAGGGAATAGGAGCACAACCAAAAAAATCTTCATCAAAATCTAAAGTTCTAAAACGGGATTCTTCATTTATATCAACACAACCACAAGACAATCTCACAAATTTTTCAGGATAATCCATATACTTAGTAGGGCTAAGTAATGTGTCGAATTCTTCTGGTGCAGTTCTTCTATCAATAGCTCCAAAAATCCATTTCTGTTGATTGCTGAAATTTACATTAGGAGCGTATTTAATTATTCTTTCACCTGAAGATTTATTCTGAGATGATAGAAAAATTTTATCAATGCCATATGTAACATAAGTTTGACTATCAGATATTTTTCCACTTCTGGTTTCGATTGTTTTAAAAGTAGGTATTACAACATCTTTGTTGCTACAAGCAAAATTCTTTTTTTCTCTCAAACCTTTGCTATCAAAACCAATAATATATCCTTTTAAATAATCAGTGTATGGTTTATCCCAATTAAATATTTGTGAATCAAAAGTTACTTTTCTTGTAGGTTCTTGAAATAAGTCTATATTCGCAAGTGATGCCCAAACTGGGTCTGATCTTAGCTCCCAGGTATCTTCAGTGACTATTCCATTGGGAGTTACTAATGGTTCTATCTTGAAATCACCGTAGTCAACATTACCACCAATTCTTATATAACCGCTAGTTGGAAATGAAGGGCCAGAACCAAATTCCCTTGTTTGCCAAATATTTGCCAATTTCTTTGTTTGATATTGAACTTTGCCCGAACTAACATAATCAAAGTTCCTTGAAAAAGTACTAGTTTGACCATTGCTTTTTGTATGAACGATATAAATTCCAAATCTTGATTTTAAGTTTGGGTTTATGGATTCAAACCAATTTAATGTAGTATACTTTGGCCATTGTCTAACTGTTTTCTCAGTTAAGTCGTCAGGTGTCCAAACTTGATTCGTAGCATCACAATTACTTGGAACTCTTGATTCTTTCAATGGATAATGTTCAGATATTTCAACATATTCCGAAAGTGGATTTCCATCAAAAACATAACCTTCAACTGTACCACTGATGTATCTATAATAGAAGTTTTGCCCTTGACCACCCTGACCTTTTGAGAATAATCCATCTTTATTTATATCTAAATCTTTTTGAACATCTAAAATAAAAATACCTTGAAGTTCTCCTGCACTGTTTTGTAAATCATAAAATAAGGGAATTACAGGGCCTATATTTTGTAGATTGTATGCAGGTGCGGTTACTTCATTTTCATTAAACCAATTTCCTCTGCCTATATTAGGATCGCCTGTCCCAATTACAACTTTTCCAGTAAACCCCTTAAGTTGAAGATCCGAAGGTACTTTATCAAACTGAACATATGCTCCACTATTGACTTGAGCGCTTCCAAATCTTAATCCAAAATCTGCCTGTGCGCTTATCAAGGTAACAGTATAGGAAAACTTGAATTTGCCTACAAATCCATAATTTCTATCTCTATCTGTTTTATAAGTGGCCATTTCTTAACTTCTTAGGAATCTTTCTAACATAGTTTGTACAGTCTGCTGGGTTTCTTTACGCAGCTCTTTGATTCGTTCTTCTGTCTTCATTTCTATATTAAAAATTTCTTGGATTATTTCTTTTTTGATGGTGTTGAATTCATTTTTAGTGATTACATTGGACACTAAATTATTTGTTACATTTTCAATTTTCTTGACAAGCAACTCTTCTACTTTGTTTTCAACTATCTTTTCTGTCTTTTTCTGCTCTTCTTTCTCTTGATGATAATTATTTGTAGTGAAGGTTTGACGATTATCTACCTTGTAATAATTATCTTTTTTCTCTCTATAAACATCAATTTTAATTTGCGAAGTGTTGTTTACAATTCGATTTTGAACTTGCTCAATCTTCTGAATTTTCTGTGTGACTTTTCTTTCATTCGTTGTCTTTTGAACATTTAATACATCTAGCAATTGAAAGAAATTATTAACTTTTCTATCTTTACTTGTCTTTGTTACTTTTTGCTCATTATAAAAATTCATCATATCGAAGAAATTTTGTTCAACTTTATATGAATTACCCTGGACTTTGAAAGTTTCTTTATTCATCCTATCCAAGCGCTTTGATATACGGGCAAATTCTCTTTCAGTGCGTTTTTCTTGCTTGATCTGTTGTGTTAAATTTAGCTCAGTAAATAGATTAGATATATTCTTTTTATTACTTTCAAAACTATAACGATTCAATATTGTTGTGTTCTTTTCAGTCTCAAGTAAATTCAAATTCTGGATAAATTCTTGCATTTGAACTTTCTGGGTTTTATTTGTAATTTGAATATTTGAATTATTTATTTCATTATTTGTAATATTGATATCTTGCAAAATTTCTCTAATCTTTTGCCTTTGAGAGATATTACTAATCTTACTTTCAAATCTATTGAAAGATTGAATATAATTTTTGCTCAAATTTATAGCAGTGATAAAATCTTTTTGATCAATCTTGCTTGTGCGATTTAAAATATTGTTTTCTTGAACTATGTTATTAATATAGTTTAAGTTACTTATTTTTTGTTCTAAATTTCTTACTTGTGATATATTTCTAATCTGACTTATTTGACTTAATTTTTCAATATTTTCAGAAATAAAATTTAATTCAGATACTTTCAAACTTCCAATATTTGAAACATTTACATTTTTAGAAATATTGATAAGATTTTTTAAGTTTTGAATTTCTGTCTTATATTCAGAATTACTCAAGTTACTTACTTCATCAATATTTTCTGTAATTTGATTAATATTGTTATATCTTGCCAGTCTTGAAATTTTTCTTACAATATTTTCAGTTTTATCAATGTCTTGTACGATATTAATATTTTTAAGCAAATTAATTTTTTCTGTAATATTTTTTGTATTGAAATTTGAAAGTTTTTCAACAACATATTTTTCACTTGAATGATTTATTATTTGAGATATTTCAGATAAATTTTGTATTTTGTTTAAAATATTTAAATTTTCAATATTTCTTTTATCAATTTGGATAGAAGATATTTTTGGATTTATTGATGTTGTGTTTAGGTTTTCAATAATATTTGAAATATTTTTGTAACTTTGTGCAATTCTTGTGAAAGTTTTTGATTCTGATAAATTTACAAAAGCTTTATACTCTTCAACATTTATGGATGATAACTTATTAAATATTTGAAACTTAGTGTTATCAAAATCAATAACATTACTTGAAACATTGATTAAATTCTTTATATTATCTACAGTAGAACTTGAAACTTTGGTGATTTCAAAATTATTATTTTTAGAATAATTTACTATATCAACTAAATTCTTAATATTTGAAGTGTTAATATTACTCTGCTTCAATACTGTGTAAATATTGTTTAGTTGTTCTTCATTAGTTACTAAAGACAGTAAAGATCTCACTGTTTGATTGTTAGAAATATTGCTTATCTTACTAACAATAATATTAGAATACTCATCAATATATTCAGTATTATTTAAAATATTTTTAATTTCTTTAGAAACAAAATTGCTAGTTTTTTCTTGAATATGAACCATCTTATGATGAACATATGAAATATTTTGCTGAGCTATATTTAAGTCGTTCTTTATTTTTGTAATTTTGCTTTCAACATATTGATTGCTATTTTTTATTGTTTTCAAAACTGCATATTGAAATTCATAATCATTGGCTGTGTATTCATAATTAACATTTTTAGTTAAATTAATTATATTTTTGTAATGATTGTTTTTATATGTAGCACTGTGTCTATGTATATTCTGATAAGTGTTTTTGAGGTTTACCTCAGTCTGTTTTATCTGCTGAACTGTTTCATTGAAAAAGTTTAAATTCTGAATAAATTCTCTATATCTATTTTCAATATGTCTGTAAAAATTATATGATGTGGATAAGTTTTTCAGATTAGTTTCATAAACAGTTTTTTCAGAGTGATTCAAAATTTTGTTGAATTCTATACTAAGGTTTTTACTATGCTGATTGTAAACCTTTAAGAATTGATTTTCAACTTTAGGCGCAATATTTAAGTCTTTCAAAAAAGATTTATATAAATTATCAAAATCTATTTTTGTGGATTCAGAAAACTTACTTACATTTGTAACAAGCTCGTTAATATTTTTATTAGTATTATTGATAAAATTAAGATTTGTATTATTTGTATTTGTCATATTATTGACAAACTTTGAAGATCTTACTTGTAGGTTAACTTTATTATTATTTTGTAAATTAATTTCACTAATATTAGTAATGGAATTATTATTTACTGGTCTTGTATTTGCAATATTGTTTGACAAAGATATATCTTGAAGATATGCGTTTATTTCATCCTTTTTTGCATTACCTGGTCTTACTTCAAATTTTTTTTTTACTCTTACTTCATTTGGATTTAAGCCCAATTTTTTAATTGTTTCGTTAATTAATGTTTCATTTTCATTTATAGATTCTGAAGTTTCAGTGTCTTCGAAAAATTGGTTAAATCCTCCAGAGCTTATTCCAGAAGAAAGCATTTCCATAAATCTAGGATAAAGTTGAAAAAATCCATTCATCACCTTTTCATCAACAGACTCAAACTGTTCAAGATCTAATTTTTTTATTGAGTCGTCAAGCTTTAAGGATTTTAAATTTTGAAGAGCCATCATAAATTCAATTTGATCAGAATTTAGTCCCAAAGAACTATAATCAATAATTTTTTGTTTATGCTCTTTTACTTTTGTTGGAAAAATTATTTCTGGATCTATATTTACTTTATTCAGCTCTAGATTTTCAGAATAATTTGTATGAAATGGATTTATTCTGTAAAGTTTTCTAGGAAGTATTTTTCCAGAAACATCAGGAATTTTATAATCGTTTGGATCTTCAGTAGTACCAGCAGTATGAAGCTCTTTCTTAATATTATAAGAAATAGCTTTTGTTGATGGTATATATTGAAAATAACAATTTAATTCTACAGACGATATAAATGCGTCTGACTGAATTGAAATTTTATCATATTCGATAAAATCAATATCTGACATAAATTAATTGTAAAGGATATTATTTTTTTCTAAATTTATGGTGATGAATTTTAGGAGTCAATTGATTCCTTGTTTCTTCAGGATGTTCGAGTGCTGTTCCAAAATCTGGACTACCTTCAGAATCTTCATAAAGTTCATTATAATAATCTTCTATCACTTCATCTGCTTCTTTGACCAAATCATCTTTAGCAATTTTGACAAACTTTGAATTAGTATGAGCAATATTTAATTGTGCCATTTCACCTGATAATAATGAAACAACATAATTATCAATTTCAGCTAAAGTTTGTTCTCTTACTTGAATTTGTTTTTCCAAAGCAGCAATCTGTCTTTTTAAACTTTCTCGCCCTTCTTCTGTTGAAACATCTACATTTTCACCACCAATGTTTTGAAATAATGATGTATCATATAAGCTTTTAACGTCTTTTTGTTCTTTGATATTAAACTTAGCTTGCTTCAATACCTTAATGAATTCATCTAAACTTTGCTCTTTATTGTCGAAAGTAACATTAGTAGCTATCTGTTGATTTGAAGGAAATTTTGCTTCAATGTTCCTAATTTCTTGATCAATTTTGGATTCATTGGCAAGGTCTGCTTTTGTAAGTTTTGTAGTGTATTCAGGATATATATCTATTTGTGATGTAATTTTTCTAAACATTATTTTACTCCTGAATTAATATTTTCTTCTTTGTCAAAAAATTGTGAGTCTTCTGGAGCATCAAAAGGGGAAGCATTAGAATCAGATTGATCTGGACTTTCAGGCAACTTGGTAACTCCAGTATCAGTAGGATATTTTACTAATGGAGCAACTTTGTCAGGATTACTTAAAAGTTGCATTTTTTGATCAAGCTGAACTCTTAATTTTTCTAAAGCTTGTTGTTCTTCTCTTCTAATTCTGCCAACTTGAGATAATATTCCATTCGGAGATGCTATAATGTTAGACATAGGAATACCCAACTTTTTCATAGTATCCATTTGAGTTTGAAGAGGTTTTAATTTTTGAAGTAAAATTCTTTTTCTATTTAAATGTCCAGCTATTTCAACTTGACTGTCCCATTCTGATATTTTTGCCTGAACTTCTTGTAAATCTTTTTCAAATTCTGCTAATAAGCCAGTAGCTTGTGTTTTTTGAACATCATTATAGTTTACTAAATTATTATTAATAGCATTTCTAAATATATTTAAGGCTGCCTTAAATTGATTTTCTACTTTAGTGCAAAAATAAACAAATTCTCTAACTTTCTTTTGAAAATCATCAGGTAGATCTGCAACTGTAGTTTCTCTTACTCCGCCACCAACTTGAACTGTTTGTGATTCTGCTTGAGAAAGAATGGTTTCCTTAGCACGTATTTGATTCATAAGTTCAATTTTTTGTACTCTAAACTTTCCTAAAGCCATTGCATCTTCGTCTGCTATGCCCAAAGAAATCATCGTTTCCTGATTATTGACCATAGTTTGCAAACCTTCTTGAGTAGGTTTACCTTTACTGTCAAAAAACTTTGAACTAAAAGGTGCTTTTTTACCAACATTATATGTAGTCAAGAAAAACTCTCTTACATTGTTTAAGAATAACAAAACTAAAGGTAAAAGACTGTTTGTAATTTCAGTCCATTTATTTTCCAATAAAGCTGCAGTAAAAGCTCTAGGAATTACAACCCAGGCAGTCAAGAAACCAGCCATCTGTGAAAGCACACCTATAGCATTAAGCACAGATTGTTTTGACTTATCTCCTCCTGCAAATGTAGTGCCTTGTTGAGGTGATTTTTGTGAAAATTTACGGAAATTTTGATTTTCAAATCTAGCTAATCTTAAAGGAGACCCGCCTTGTAAAAATTCAAATACGTCCTTGAAAGCATCCCCTATTGTTTCAAAATTTATTGAGTTATTTGCTATTCTGCTAAGCAAATTTCTTACTGCTTTTTCTAAAGCTGTGAAGAAACCAAATATCTTATCAATGATGCCTTTAAATGCACTTTGAACTTCTTTAGTTGCACCAGATATTTTTTCTTGGATAGTTCTAATTACATTTCTAGCTGTTTCTGCAATAGACTGACCTAATTGACTTAAACCACTAGAAGCTTGTTGTTTTTGTTCTGGAGTTGGTTGTTGTTCAGCTTGTGCATAAATAAATCTATTGACTTCTGGACTTGCCAACTTCAAAAATTCATATTGATTGTTTGAGAATGGCTTCCTAGATTCTAAAATTGAAGGAAAAGTTTCTTCACGTTCAGTTTGTTGTTCGTGCTGCTGTAGTCTTCTGTTTTCAGGAGAAGTATCCCCAGTGAAAATTGAAGCAGTTTGGTTCATCAAAATCTTACCAGCATTCAAGTCATAAAACATATCCTTAAGTGCTCGGTACATTGGTTGAGTTAATAAGAATTCAAATGCTGTTCCAAGACTCTTAATCATTCTTGCTAACTGACGATTCATCTCTTCAGTTTTCATCATGTCATAGATAGCTCTTTGCATATTAATCTTTTGTTCTTGATTTTGCAATGCATCTCTACTTTGTTGAAAGCGTCTTCTAATCTCTTCACTCTGCTCTGGTAAGCTAGACTGAGAAAGCATAATTAGATTGTCAAAAACCAATTGTGAGTCAGGGTCTTTTGATAAATATCCAAGACCAACTTTAGGTTGATTCCCAGCTATAGCATCTCTTAATACACTGAAAATATCTACTGTTGGATTAATTTTTTGATATTGACAAGCAGTTTCTATAATTCTTTTTGTGTTAGCACTTTGAAGTTTTTGACCATAGTGATCAATGTAAAAATTTATAAGATCCTTAACTTTAGCATTACAAGACCTTGATTGTAGAATACAAAATTCTAAAACACCAATTACTTCCGTAAATGGCATTTTAATAACATCTTCTAATTGATAAAAAAGATTGCCAATTTCTTTTTCAGACATAAAAGGTTTAAGTCTAGCTATAATTTGATCTTTTTGTGATATAAAAGGAGCATAACGAGAAGCAGGTTCACCAGCTTGCTCTGCTCCTTCATTCATATACTGATTAATTTTGCCCATAGCTGATGTGGCAGATTCTGAATTTGCGCCTCCGCCTAATTTACCAGTAGTTTTTTCAAGAAAAGCAGTAAGATTTTTGGGATCTTTTAAAATATTTTGAGCATCAACAGAAGATAACAATGTATCTCTGTCAGCTTTTGAAACACTTTTTAAAAATGCCTCTATTAATTCTTCGACAGTATTTATTGTTGCTGAAGTTACAATTTTTTTCTCCAAGATAATTCCACTTGGAACAAAACGTAAATCTGAAGTTCCATCAGGATTTGAAGGAACAGTAGTTAATAAACTATCGTTGAATACAAATTTCATATGTTTTATTCTGCTTTTGTAATTTTAAATGTAGATGTAGCACAATGAGGACATTTACCTTGAAGTGCATGTCTGCTGCTTTTCATAACAATTTTTTTAGGAGCGGATACCATAACCATAGTTCTGCACTTAACACAATACATATGATGGGTTGATCCTGCGTCTGTAATTTCTGAACTCATTTTTTGAGTACTCCTTTAATAAGATTTCGTAAGATATTGTACAAATACCTGTATATCTCAACTTATAAAAAATAAAATATGCCTAGATACGAATACTTATGTGAATGCTCAAATGAACCTAAAACATTCACAATATCCCTTTCTTTTAGTGAATACCAGCCTGTAATTCCTTGCCCTTGTGGAAATGGAGAAGCAAAAAGAGTTTTCAATAGTTTTAACGTGCAAGATGGACTTACTGCTAAAGAAAAACAATTTGGCACCACAGTTAAAAGAAAGCAAATGACAGAATTTGTCAAAGATCAAAAATTTGTTAGAAAAAACTCGTATGATCCAACTACAAGAGAAGCGAAATCAAACGAGTATTGGACCGGAAAAGAAGGATTGGACGGTATAACATCTTTACCTGTGAATAAAAAGGATTAAAATATGAATGAAAGTGTAAATCAAGAGCCAGAATCATTTATCGTACAAAATGTAACTCTTGGCCCTCATTATGTAAGTGATATAAGATTAAATTTCGGCCCTTTACAAGCAATTGACTTAACTTGGGAAGATCCTAAAGTGGTGAAGGCATCCAAAGACTTAAGAAATTCTCTTAGACTTGGCTTGTTGAGAAAAATTACTCCTGATCAATTTGATTCTATTGAAGAGCGAGCTGCAATTAAGGGCAAGAAAGAACTTCTTAAACAACAAAGCAATAACAATCTACGTACAGTTGATGTAGATGGAAAAACTATTGAAGCTGAAAGTATTGATGCAGAAAAGGCATATAAGAGTAAAAATGATGTAACTACAGCTGGGTATGCTAATGATTCACTTTCTTATGCTATGGCTTTAGATATTGCTCAAACTCAAGCTCAATTGCAAGGTGATGATTTATCAGTAGAGCAATTTGCTGAAAAGGTGCAGAAAAACCCAGGAATCATTAATCAACTCTTAGCACAACAAAAAAATCTTGATGCAAACAGCTCAGTATCAGGTGTTGAAACAAGAGGAAGAGCATTTGTAGCAGAGCCTCCTAGCGATGCAATTAAGGGTTCTAGCGTAAGAGAAGTTGAAATGACAAATTATAATCGTGATAGAAGAGTAGCAGGAGCTGACTTCAATTATGATGACAGTGGTGATGATGGTTATGATGCAATTGCTGATGCGATTGATTTAGAAGCAGATATGGGCGAAGGAGAAGAGGGCTCAATCAGAAGAGTTTAGAAAGTTTAATCTAGACTGAATAAAGGCTATCCAGTCGGGTGGCCTTTATTTTTTTTGGGAGAAAATATGGCAAACGATTTTTCGGCTCAATCTTTTAACAATAGTACTTTAGTTTATTACAATTCACAACCATCATTTCCAGGAATCTTTATTGAATGGGAAAGATCTGGAGCACAAAATGTTGCCTTTTACAAAATTCAAAAAAGCTCTAATTTTGAAGGCACATACACAACTTTAGCTACAGTTGAATTTCCAGCAAATGAAGGAGTAGATATCAATGGAAAGCCTTCAGACTATTACAGAATTCAAGAAGTAGATACTAACGGAAATGTACTAAATACATCATCTCCAATGCTAGGAGATGAATTACTCGTAAAAAGTAGTTTAAGGTATGAATTAGAGCATCTTTTGAACATTCCTATTTACGACGAAGAAGTAATCTTTAGAAGAAATAGAAGTGTTGGGTCTGTTGCATTTCCATTTTGGAATTCAGTACCCAAACCAGAAGTAAGAATTTCAGGCCCATCAAATCAAGGTGATAGAGATCCTTTAATTCAATTATCAGAAACTGTTCCAATTTATTCAACAATCAACACAACATATGACCCAATCATCAAAAATAGAGATGGTTATGAATCTCAATATACCGATGGAAATAATTATCCAAATGGACTTATGGTCAAGTATGATTTTATGGGAAATATTTATTTCATTGATGAGAATGGTGATCCAGTTCAAATTCACAGCTATGATAATGTTCTTGTTTCATACACAATAAAAATGGTCACTAACGATCATATGAACAGCAGTTTGTATATGGCTTTACAAGCAATAAATTCACAACCAGGTGCAAGCAAATATCAAACAGTAGCAGCAGCTCCATACTTCTATGATCCAGCATTAGTATTTGGAGCAGCATATTATATCTTAAGAAGTTTGCTTACAAGCCTTACAAGTAGACAAAGAAGATTACTCATAGAAGATCCAGATGCAAGAATTGCTGATGACATTAGACAATCAGCAACTATGTACAAAGAAGAATTTGAAAAGATGTTAGAAAAATTACCTATTGCTACTTATCCTGGAATTAGATCTGTTGTTGTACCAGAGTTTAATATGCCTGGAGGAAGAAGTAGATTTTTCAGATATATCTGGAATATTGGTACTGGAGGATAAATTGTTCTGTTGCTTTATGTAGCAACAATTTAATTAAAAATTTTAAATAAACAATTTTCTTTTAAGATTAACGTTAATATACATTTTAATATTAAATCTTAATTCCCATTATTAATGGGTGTAAAAAAAGAGAAACCTATAAGGAAGATAAAATGAACAGAGTGATTAGAGTATTGGACGACATTAAGACTAGAGTAGCACAAGTCAACCCAGAATTGGGAGACAGAATCAACGATGCTGTTTTTGATTTGGGAAGCAATGTTCCTATGGAAGTTGAAGATTCTACTATCGAAACGGGTTCAACCCCAAAAATAGAATCATTTGCAAGACCACGCCCAAATGTAAGTGTTGTAAGTGATGATGGAACAGTTCATAGTTTTGCTGTGGAAATTAAAGCAAAACACAATGGTCCAATTCCAGATACACAATTGATGAGCAAGATTTTACAAGCAGTAGAAAATCATTCAGACACAACTAAAGAATTTGCTGCCGGAGACGATGCAGAATCGAATTCTTTTGAAGTTGTTAGCTTCAAATATGAAAGAAGAGATGATAAAAAGAAGCAATAAACTGTAAAATTAGTTTATGAACGACGATCAGATTAAAGCCTTAAGACACTCTTTCACAAACCCACATCGAGAAGATCTCCCCAAGCCAAAAGTTAATAAATTTGGACACACAGTGCTTGGGGATGAGATGGAAATGACTGATCGTGAAATTGACCTAAAAATCAATGAATTTGGGGATGTTAGTGCAGAACCAAAGCAAAGTCTTTTTGATAGCCCAGAATTTCAAAAATGGGCAGAAAAACAGCCAATTTTGAAGCCATCTGAACTTGAAATTGAAGAAGAAGTGAAGCAGCATTCAGCAATTACTTCAAATTCAGTCAATATTGCAGACTTGATCTCTGAACTTGATGAAATGGATGGTACAACTGAACGTAAACAGAATGAAAATCAGTTGTTCAAGGATTGCTTAAGTAAAGACTGTTTGTATTCTCTGCCAAAAGACGCTAAGTTTTGTCTGAAATGTGGAACTCCTCAAATGCCAAAATTTTGCACTGAGTGTGGATTTAGTTTTCCAGGAATGGAAAAGTTCTGTCCCGATTGTGGTCACAAAAGATAGGTAAATCAGCTGGATACCTAGTATTTTCAATATTATGGAACGATCTTGGTATCACATAGCAAAAGAATGTACAGCTCTTAGAAAAAATGTCTTAAGAGCCGATTTATGTGTATTTATTGACAATGAAGAAGCCTTTTCAAACGAAGATTATCTAAATTCTACTATCAAATCTATTCTTACTTCAGCAATTATTAATGGCCTTGACATTGTTGGAATTCTTTCACCAGGCACTCCCTCTGTAGGTTTGAAAGCTAAACAAATGGCCAAAGAACAACAAATGGATATAGTTGTTGCATCAGGTCAAACTTACATATGCACAGGTAAAGAAGAATTGTATATTTACAATTTGACAAAACCAGTACCTAGAAATCTCTCTATAGACAAAGCTTGTGGTTTCGTTCACGATAATAATGGATTTGTTTTAGCTACTAATGTTAACTCAAAATTAGCCCAAACTTTAAATCGTCTACAAGGAAGTAAATATGCCCCTGATGGAGTTGAAATTTTCAATGCTAAATCTGGAGGATACAGAGACGTGGATATTGACTTTCCTAGATTTGTAAATTCAGGCTCAACTTCAGCTAACGACCTTGATAATTCAAATGTTTTTACTTTATTGCATAGAAAAGATGCACAAGAAATGGGATTAATACAAGGTGATGAAGGTGTCGAATATACACCGAAATATTTAAGACCACAAACAGGAGTAGTATAATGCCACGTTCTTATTGCACAACAAATGATGTCAAACAATATCTTCCACCTAATGTCGTGACAGAGGGCGATAATCCGATTCCTAACTTTAGAAATCCTACTCCAGAATCCGCATCAAATATAAATTTAGATTTTTTTATTCAACAAGCTTCAGCAGAAATTGATGCTAATCTTGCAACAATGTATGATGTCCCTTTGAAGCAAGTGAATATTGGTGGTGATGTTTCATATCCTCACCCTGTACCTGTAATATGTGCTATTCTTGCTGCTCAAATGTATTATATGCAAGCACTCCAAGGAGCAGACCCACAATATTCCGAAGCCCAAAAAGTAAGATTTGATTTTGCTCAAAATGAAATTGTAAGGATTCAAAATGGCGAAATTAGATTATTTGGTCAAAGAAACACCCGTGGAGATAGGTTTGTAAGAGCTACTTTGAGGGGTGTTGTTAATAATCCAACAGAGGGCAAGCGATCTAAAGGCCAAAGTCAATAGGTGAAATAAATGCTTGAACGAGTTTACGATACCTTGAGGGGCATTTTATTTTACGAATTACCTAAAAATGCTAAAGGTGAGGCAGTTATATTTGATAGACCTGTATCGGGTTTTTACATTGGAGAGGCAGCTGTAAGGCCAAATGCTATATCAATAGTTTTCAAAGGTGCCAGTTCACCATTAAAAGATATTTCTTTTGGATTGCAAGAATTTGAACACAATGTCAGCATAGAAGTAAATGTAGGTGCTGATAATATTGAAACAACTGAAAGAGTTACCCAAGAAGCCACAAGAATAATTTTATCAATCTTGAGAAAACATAGAAGAATTTGGGTTGTAGACATTTGCCCAATTTGCGAAAAGTTTACCCTTTCGCCAGCTCATTTTACAGTAGATCACAATAGTATATTGAGTACTTATGCAACAACAGTTACTAATGAATTCAACACTCTTTGGTCTGAAACTCATCCTGCAAATTTAGCAGCTCCATCTTTACCTGATTCTGGAAAAGCAGCAGAGGCATTTATCAGAATGTATAACGATGTTGGAGCTGGAACGACAGTAGCAAATTTACCGACTAAAGCAAGAAATAATATTTTACGAATGCAAGCAGATAATGTAGAACCAGTAAGAGTGCTTTATGATGTAATTTGTAATGATAATAAATCTTCTGACGATGCTACTGGAAAACAACTTTTCAGAAGTGGAACAATAACAATTTCAGCAAAAGAATTGGTTAGACAAATTTACTTTGGTCCAGACAATGTACCAACAACTGCATATTAAAAATGAGTCTCGTATCTAAAAAAGGCCTACAATTTATCATTAATCAAGTCGGAAAAGCTAAATATGCTTACAAAGATTTGGTTGGTGATTTGTCATTGAACCAAGGGTATTTTTTAGATTATGAAAGAATAGTAATCAAGTTTAGAGGCTCAACAATTTTCCATGATTATGATTTAGCTGGGAAAACACCTCAAGGATTGACAACCAAACCTTACCAAACTTTTGACACTACAGAAAATATACCTTTTGGCTTTCAAGGCGGACAGTATACCGTAGATCAAAAAGTTGCTAGTTTTGCAAATACTGGAGGCTGGACTCCTCAATATTACAACCCACCAGCAACAGAAGGGTGGGGAGTATGGGACTATAATGCTTGGCAATATTTCATTCCACCTTATAATTCTGCTGGAAATGCTAACACTGCATATATAATTTACAATATTAATTCTGAACCTGGAGACGGATCTGATAGAACAAATTATGATTATCCTGTCAGATGGAATGGCTCTCTTTACCAAAGAGTAAATTTATTTAATTCTTCTAGATGGATCTCTGTAAAAAACTCAGGAACATCTTCTAACAATGAAGCGCATATTATAATTCCAAAGTCATATTTTGAAGGCGCACAATTTATAAATCCATTTACAAATACTCCAAAAGATTTAGGAATTGCTTCTCACATTTATCTCAAAACTGAAGGTATAGGATCTACATTTTCCCTTGCTGGAAGTATGGCAGGGTTAGCTCTCACTTATCTTGCTTATAATGTCTCAGAAGTTTCTTCCACTGGTTCAACATCAGAAAGAATAAAAGATCATTATTTATTTAAAGTAAAAACACCAGCAACTTGGACAGCAGATTATTGGTATCATTTAGCATTCTATTGGGATACCCACGATACAAATTTTCTTTCCACTTATCCAGCATATACATCTGGAACTGCTCTTACTTTCAATTCCAGTAATTTATCAACCACTTGGAATATTTATCCAAGAAAAACATATTTACAAAAAGATATTCAAAACTATATTACATTTGATAAAACAGGGGTCAATGATACTAATATTTATCTTTTTTCTAGAAGTAAAACTAACCAAAAATACTATGATGGTGACTACATAACAACTACTGAACCATTTAGATATTTGTACCCAGAGACATTTAGTGCATATGGTGATACAAATTCTCTGGCAAATTATGTATCGTTGAGTGCTTTTGAATATTTACCAGTATTATTAGCAACAAAGAATATTATATCTGGAAATCAATACGAAAATGGAGACATAGACTTTTACTTATTTTTTGGTAAAGCTATGCCTCAAGAATCTGTTACTGTAGAATGGGAAGATTTTGAGAATTATCCGACAATTGATAAAGATTATGACATTGTTGCCAAGATGATTCTTTCTTACCCTTCACTTAAGACTTCAGGCACTATAAAGAATAAAACAAGCACAACATACAATTTGAATAATGCATCAATTATCTATATAAAGAGAAGTGCTGATAATTTTGCTGTGCCCCCAATTGGTGATAGTGATTTGATAAATGACACTCTTCAAGATGTTATTTCAATGACGACTTTTACTAGAAGTGATGAGTACAAAAATATTTATGACAAGTTAGGTGCTGATCTTGTAGCTCCATTTACTAATTTTAAGTCATATGGAACAAATAGTTATGTAGATATTAAGAACAATAGTTTTAAGAAAACTAAACTATTACATAACTTGTTGAAATACCCAATTGCACCAGCTTTGAAATCAAATTTTCAAACAACAAAAGGTTCTGGAAAAATCACCATAGCTTCTGGAAACAATGTTGTTGTAGGCAATGCGTCAAAATTCTCAAAAGAAATTACAGAAGGTGATTATCTTTATAGTTCTGATGGAACAATATTGTATGGACAAGTGTTATCAATTGTTACTGATACATATTTGACTCTTGAAGAAAACTATAAGACTTCTGTAGACAATCAAGCATATGGCATTAAGAATAGTCCACTTGAAACTGAGCCAATAAATATAGAAGTAGATGAAGTTGGCGCAAATGCAATGATTTCTTGGCTATCTACTCCTCCTACAAAAATTGTTTTCAAATATGATGAAAATGGTTTGAAGTTGTATGATGTCAATTTTGAAAGTGATACAGAATTTGAATTTTATCAAGAAGTTTCAAACGTTCCAGATTTACTCGACCAAGAAACAACAGGGACGAAACTAACTAAAGATTATGCCTTTTCCATTGTATTTAAAAATGCTAAAAGTGATAAATTTATAAAAAATATTAAATTAAATTCTTCAAAATTTTATATCACAGACGATGAATATTTAAACAGACAGAAGAAAAATTTATCAACATCTGGATACTTCAAACAAGGCACACAAACAGAAAAAAATAATAATGCTCCTGGTACTTTTAACTCAATGGAAGAATACAGACTTTATGGAAGTGCTGCAATTATTCCAAATATGCAAATGGGTGAAAGTAGAGCAATATTGACAAAACAAGTTCAACCAATAGACTCTACCAAGCAAACTGAAGCAGATTTTGTTGCAAATTTAAAATCTGCAAACCCAAATATTACTGAGGCTGAGATTCAAGATAAAATAAGTGAATATGAGCTGACCAAATCTTTTTACACTCCTGATTCTAATCAATTTGCTAACACCTTTTCAAATATTAAAGAATTGGGAATGACAGTTTCTAATTATGCATTCAATAGAAGTAAACATTGGATATCTAATTATGAAGAAATAGTAGGTGCAGAAAAAGATAACAAAATTTTCACATCACAAAATATTTTGGACTTAAGGTCTGATTCTTTTGTTATTTCTATAGCTGGATATTCTACTTCAGATTCTTCTATAAACAGTCTTGAAAATATTTACAAACAGCAAGTTTCAATTGTTGATGCTACAAACATAAACCAATCTACCAAAGGTAATTATAAGAGCGTAAATTACAATAGATTTGCTTTCAAGATTACTCCAAATGATTATCAAGATATAAAATCTTTAAAAATAAGATTACAAAGCTTAGCTGTTTGTAATAATCCTGATGCTTTCATTCAGGTAAGTATTTGGGATAATTATAACAATCTTCCTAATTCTAAACTAATTACTGGCTCTAAAGTTTTCTATACTTCTATAAAGAATACTCTTGATGATGTTTATTTCTTTGTTAATTATTCATTTACAAAAAACAGGACTTACTGGATTGTTTTTGAATCAAATACAAACCCACCAAATTATGATGAAAAAACTCTTGGATTAGTTAGTGTAAGTGGAACAGCAGTAAGCGGAATTTACAATCCAGCAACAAATACTACAGCAGATTTTAATAGATATCAAAAGTATTCTTCTATTGGATTTGGTAGCACTTTATCTAGCAATATTTCTACTTGGTATGAAATTGCTTCTATAGGTTCTTCTTCCGTAATGACATTGTCTGGAAGTGCTGGAACAAGTAATAATCAAAGTTATGTAATCAAGTACGACCTAAGATTACAGATACAAGAGACATCCACTCCTACAGCATCAAATATGGCTTTTTACGATGGCTATTCTTGGACATTATCTACAGGTACACCATATACTATATTTTATGGCTTAGATGATGAAATATATGGCGGATTTAATAGGGATTTTAAAGACTCTTCTCTTATTATGCCATCTCCGAACAAGAGTAGAGAAAACAATACTGACTATTATGTGGATGAATTTTGGACAGTAAATAACCAAATCTTATTTACTCCATCTCAGTTATATATTTATCCTAGATCATTCTTATCTAGAACAGTTGCAATAGGGGTTACTGGGTCTTCTGGAACAAATTTATTATATTTGCCAGAAGAAAGTTTTGACCCATCTGTAATGGTTGGAATAGCAGTGACTTCAAATGTTTTAGCAAGTGGAACAGCAATTACTAGTTTAACTTACGATTCTGACGCAAATTTATATAAGATTTATTTGAGTGCTAATTTGTCAGGCTCAGCAAATACTCATTATTTTGGTGATAATACAAATAGATATATTAAAAGAGCAAATGACATTCATTTATATCTTAAATACAATGTTGACAATCAGTTACAAACTAAATATATAAAGCTTGATAAATCTCCTACTTGGATAACTCAGTGGTATAAGAAATCATCTTGGAACTATCTTGAATTAGACTCAAATGAGATGAGTGATTTGACATCAGCTCATCATAATATAAATTTTGATAATTTCACTGGTCTTGGGCAAACTAATTATTTCTCCGGATATTCAATAGGAAATTTTAATACACTTTCATCAATTGGTGCTACTTTTGATTTTAGAATAACAACAAATGGTGGCGTAAGATTTTACATCAATAATGAAGAAAGACCCTATATAAGCGATTGGAATAATACATCTCAAACATCTTTATCAGCATCCTATGTTGCTACTGGAAGTTCACAACCAATTTCATTAGAATTACAATTTAATAATTATCAAAATATACATAATTTAAAATTAGAATGGAGAAAAACTGGTGAGGTTAGTTGGCAAGAAGTTAATAGCTCTTTCTATCAAGACATCTCACTAAGCCCAGTTTTAATTGATAACAATAAAATAGAAAATTTAACTTACTTAGTTGTTGGTAAAACATTGGAAGAAATTAATGATCAATATTATGGTTTTCCAGTTACTGACAAGATTGTGATTAGGAACAAATAATGGCAATGAATTATGCGTCAGCAATCACAATGAATAATTTAGTGCTTGCTCTTGATCAAACCGCTAGAACAGTTGATATGGCTTTAGCTTCTCAAGAGTATGCATTGTCTTACAATACAGTTGAAAGAAATTTACAACTTCTGTATGGATTATCTGCAATAAAATCGCAAAATTACAATATGGTTCTTGATGTCTTGAGTTTTGGAAAGGGGTTGGTCAAAACATCATTATCAAACTCAAATGTAGAATTACCAGTTGATAATGAGCAAGGTTTTAATATTCAAGAAATTCTTGGTAACATTGATACTATGTCAAATGGTTATATATTTGGAAAAGTATTTTTAACGTCTGACAATATAGATGGAGAAGAATTAGTTTTTTCTTTAGCCAGACCAATTAATGACCCAACCGGCAGCCCTTTAATTATAAGTAAAGATATTGACATTGAAACCGCTGAAGAAATTATTAGAACATCGCAAGAATTATCATTTACCACAAATAAAGACTATGATTTAGAGCTATATAAATTTATTGCAGATGTTTCTTATTATGATCAGACAATAAAAAACTCAAGAGTTTTCTTCAAACTTATTGATGAAAGACTACCAAGAGGATACTTCGGCTACACAGAAGAGAATATTTCAAGAATAGTTGTATCTTCTATTATAAGAAATTATGTATTAATTTCAGAACAATATAATACACAGAAAAATTTAACTAAAGAAATTATTTCAAATTGGGTTGGTAGTTCTACTTGGGATCCTGATTTTGCAGCTTATTGGCAAAATTCATCACAATCATTACCAAGCAGACTTTTATCATACCTATCATCAGAGTTGAGTATAAATATATAAAATGGCAATTTCATCAAAAGTAGAAGAGATAGTTCTTGAATTAACAAAAACAGTTGGTAATATTTACGATGCTTTGAATTATGGTATCGGAGATGTGGATACTCCTGGTTCTTCAATTTTTGAAATAAATAACTTGCTTTCTATGGCAAATACAGGTTTCCCATATTTTGGTATTTTAGAAACAGCTCCATTAGGTTGTGATACTACTTATGATATTACTTATGACCCATATTATGTTACTGTTAGAAGTGGTCAAGTGGCTTATAACGGATCTGTAATTAATTTACAACCACAAAAAATACCTCTTAAAAAAGAGTGGTCAAAAAACTATTCTGTTGGAGGATTCGGAGCTAGTTATAAATATGGAGTTACTTTAGGATTACCTCTATCAGAGGTACAAAAAGCAACTCAAACTTGGGCTACTACAGTAAGCGACACTTGTTTAGCTGGAACCACAATTTTGTTAGTTAAGGATGCAACAATTGCACTTAATTTGGGTTTCCCTATCCAAGCATTTGTTGGAAATTACTTGATAACATTTTCAAATGTAACTGATGATCTAACTGGTTTGATTGTTGATCCCTCTTACTATAATGGTTCTTCATTTGGAACATTACCAGCAACTTATTATTTAGATAATCCTGTAACATTTTTATTTCAACCTAGAGTAAAATATATTACAGGTTTTCCAGTATTAGAAAGTTCTGAAAATGTTAATACTTTTGATTATTTTCCGCCTTTACCACAAAGCTGGATACCAATAAGTAAAGTAATGATAAAAAATCCTGAAGATCCTGTTGTAGTTGATTCAGGCACTGGTCTTACTAGAACAATAGTTGATATGCCTACAGATATATCTACTTATCAAATATTAGGTGATTCTGCAGATAAAAATTTGATTATCCAAAGCTGTACTGAAGCTAATGATGCTTTGACATCATATAAATCAAATGATTATGTAAGAAATACTGTTTCAGCTGTATATCGTTACCTTAGTACTGTATCTTCAAATTCTGGAGTTTCTAACAGAGAACTTTTAGCTACACAACCATTTAGAAAAACTGAATTCTATTCTAAAGGCACATCTTTCAGTGGGCTTGAAAGATTTGAATTACCTTACAATTTTGCAAAAGCTTATTATGAAACAATTGGATCAGATGTTCAACACACATTTGCAATCTTTAGAGGAGATTTGATTACATATAATGCAGCAATTGGAAGCAGCAATGCAGCTGCAGCAACGGGTTTTACTAACGAAGTAATTCCTTGCTCTAATTACATTTCTTCTTTGTCTTCTGGAACCCAAATCTATGGAGTCACAATAGTTTACAATATATCAACAGATGAATATGTAGAAAGTATTCCTGTTTACAGCAATCTAGTATCTTCTAATTTTACTAGTAGTAATTACCTTGTTGAACTTAATTGGACTGGTGCTGGAATCACAAATCCACTTTTTTATCACGTTTACAAAAAACCACAATTAAGCAGTGACTTAATTGAAAGAAAGCTTACCAACACTAATGAAATTCAGTATCCACCATTTAATACTATCACTTCTATTGAGGATGATACTGATTTGCTTCTTAGAAATGGTTTAACAGCATTTAAAATTACACCAAATGAGGATACTTTTATTGGTGGAGTCACATTAAAGCTAAAGTACACTGCTGGTGGACAGACAACAGGTTCAGGCACAACAGGTTTATCAATTTCAATATTCTCTGCAACTGGATCAACTCCAACAGTAAATGGAATGATTACCAGCTCATCAGTAATTAGAAATTCTGACATACAACAAGGAACTAATGAATATACAGTAAAGTTTGATACTGGAGCTAATTTAGATCAAGGGACATCATATTGGTTGATGATAAATAAACCATCTGATTTTACTACTTCCATAGGATCAACGAGTTTGTATACTAGAGTAATTGCAGGAAGCTCAGGACAAGGTTTAACTTCAACAAATAGTGGATCTTCTTGGACAGGTACTGGTGGAACAGCATATTATAAATTTAGAGGCTATCTCGATAACGGTAATATTGCTGGTGAAATATTGAGACGTGGCATCAAACTTACAAATAGAGTAGCTTTACAGCCAAGTAGAATTTCAGCATATGTTCCTCTTGTTGAAGATTTGACTTCATCTAATGTAGTTTTTAATGGATCTACTACTGGTATTGCTACTACAGATGATCAAACTATTAAGAATGATCTCGTAGTTACTGTAATTGCTCAAAATGGTGAAAATGGAGAACCAACCACACTTACAACAACAATTCCCAAAGGCACACCAAGAGATCAAAGATTTGCGCTAGGAAATGATTTGCAATATTTTGATAGAGTTATTGATGCTTATGTGACTCCTGGTGCTAACTTAACAAGAATAAATAATGGTCCAATTTTATGGGATATTTATGATCTTATAACTATTGAAACTACACCATAGGTTTTCATATGAGAAAAAGTATTCGTGCAAGTTCATTAAAACCAGATTTTAATACTTTTGGTGTAGATCAAACTGTTATAGCTCCAAGTATAGGTAGTTCAGAATTTTTTCCATCTCAATATCTATATAAAGAAGCTTACAATAATTTTAGCACCCACTTATATGCTCCAGCTTTTGAAACTGGATATTATGATATTTTTGCATTATCTAGAGAATATGCTGAAGATCCAGATTTTAATCTTTCTTTTAACAATATAAATACAAATTATTTATTCTCAATGAATAACTTAAATATTCAAGGTAGCCAAGAGTCTGATGCTGGACAGAGGTTTGCAGGTGAAGGAGCCAATCCAAATACTTTTTACTTGGGACCAAAAGAATACAACGTTAGCTTCACATATCCGTTTAAGGTTGATAGTTGGGGATATTTAGATTTTTCGTTAGCTGCATTTTTTGATTATTGTATCCAAGCGTTCAAAGGTTCACCAACATCATTTATTGGCAGATTTACTACAGACAACGCTTCTATAATAGGAGTTGGTTCTACACAACTGTACATAGATAATATTGCTGAATTTATGGGATTAAATTTACCGCATGAAGCAAAAATAAAATCAGATAATAACTCTTATTACGATCTTATAGAAATTACAGGCATTGATAAATCTAATAGATTACTGACTATCGGAGCTGGAATTAATACATCATTTAGTAGAGACACTTCCTACATTTCAGCATATCCTCAAACTACAGAAAGAGAAGCTTCTTTTTCTTTATTTACTTTGAAACAAGGACTACTTAGTGGGTGTTTGGTAGAAAAATTTTCTATCAGCCTAAGACCTGGTGAACAAATTGTAGCAAATATAGACTTAAAAGTTCTGAATGTTGATAGGACTTATCAAGTTCAAATGTTCAATAATTTTGCTTCTATTGTTGAAAATTATTTTAAGAAAAAACCAAGTTACATACTAAATGGATTCAATACTAGAGTTTATAAAAGTGCACCAGAATATGGATTATTTGGTTTAGGAACTATGATTGATTCTAAATTATTTAGAGGTTTTCAACAATCAAAGCTAGACAGTATATATGTAACTGAAATTGATATTAGTATCGAAAATAATTTAAAACCTATATTTACTTTGAATTCAAAAGGAAGTGATTCAAAACAAAACTTCTTTAAGAATTCATTGCCTTATGGTTATTACTCAGAAGGTCGTAAAATTTCAGGATCTATTACATATACAGGTCCTATAAAACCTTGGGCAATGGTTGAATTTTTATCAGGTCCTAGTAGCATAAATAATGATGGTATAACTTTTGATATGGGGCCTATAAAATTAGAGTTGCCTGAAGTTGTTTGGTCAACTGTTTCTCAAGAACACTCTAGTACTGAATATCAAAAGAATAAAGTAAATTTTTCAGTTGCAACTCAAAATTATACGTTTGACCCAGTATTAAAATCAACAGGTATTTATTAATGAGTATTTTTGTAGACGCTGGAAAACGTTTTGAATTAAAAATAAATTGCAAAATAATCAAGAATGACAATGGTGAAATTCTTTGTTACAAGATTGATCCTGATGGCGATTGTGAAGTCGTCTGTGATGTCAAAGGAAGAAACTTTGCAGATATGTCTAATATTATAGAAGAAGCAACTATCATAAATTCAGTAACTGGAAATCCATTACTTAGAACTTCTGTACTTTGCAAAAACATAATTACAAATTTTTTCTCTGTAATTAAGATAAGAAATGGTGAGAACGAAGAAACATATTATCCAGATCCAAATAATGTAAATATGATTAGATATGAGTTAGTCAAAGCATTATCAAAAAAATGGTTAGAAATGACAGGCGGAAAATAAATGCCAGATATTATAAACAATGTCATAAACGGAATATATCCAGCTTCAGGACATAATATTTATGTTTGTGAACTGGCTCCTTTTAATCAGACAGGTTTATATACTCAACAATTAAAATCATTTGGTGGTTACAGAATTGCCAAAAATACTACAGGGTCAAGATCTCACTTATGGGATTTATATTTGCTAAGTGCAAATATGGCAAATAGAGCATCTCATTACACTGGAAATTTTTTCTATAAAAGATTTTCGTTAAATGAATACAAGCCTCTTTTCTGTTCAAGCTTTTCAGATAATGCCGGAGACAATATCTATCAACCTGTCCAAAACTTTTCAGGCTTATCTGTGCTAAATCACCCAACATTTAGCAATTATCAGTATTCTGGCAATTTATCATTTAATCCAATAATATCTACAAATATTAATCAACAATATGCAGCAGAAACAGTGATGTACAGGGCTTCGTTTATCCCTTTATACCCATTGATTTTTTGTTCAAGCATTCCAACACATCAATCATTTGGTCCAGCTTTCTTAAGTAGCTTTCAAATAAGTGTAGATGGTATGAATCAACTTGGAGATGTCGAAATAAATTGTTCTTTAGTTGGTGGAAGGTCAGTTATATCTCCTGTAGGTGTAGGTATTTCTAGACCAATTTTTACAAATCAAAATGACTATATAAAAATGAAAAATCTTGAAGATACAGATTATCTATTTGTAGAGTCAAATAATTTTCAAAATAAATATAGAGCAATAAACCTTTCAGATTGTGCGTTTTACCCAGGCTTATTCACTGGTTCAAATGCATTTCAAAGTTTTGCAAATTCAGTTCAAAGATCTTACAACTCAAATAATATGCCAAGATTCAAAATTGTAAGTATGTCTTTATCAATCCAGCAATCAATTGATTTTACTTACACTTATCCTGGATATTCTTACGGAAATAATCTTTATGAGTTTTTTGATGTTGCTGGACCTAGATTTGCAGCTCTGAGCAATCGTAGAGTGACAGGATCGTTAAAGATTTTCAGTCCCCAAGACTATCCATTTATAAATACAAATGCATCTTCCTTAACATTGTATTTTGGTAGTGTTTTTTTCTACTCTATGAAAAATGTTGATTGGCAACAACCTTCTGTAACTATCAATCCAGGCAGTGGTTATTTTATTGAGTATAACTTTACTGTAAGGTTGACAGAATTTACAGCATTCAATGGTTTGCTTAATACAAGAGTGTCAGAATTTTTATGATGAAAGAGTTTATTGAGTTTTACGAAAAAAATAAATCAAATAAAATTCATATTATCAACGTTGATTCAGTAAAGTTTATTATTCGTGAAATAACCTGGAAAGAAGGCTTGATGATAGATGCTAAATCTTTCAGAAAAAAAGATAATATAATTTATCAAAATTCTGAATTTGAAAAAAGAGAAATCTTAAACTTAGCAATCTTAAGAGCTTATGATTCTTCTACTGGTATAGATTACTTGCCTGATTTTGAATTATCTTTATTGGAAAAATTAGACTATACAATTATTGAAAAATTATGGGTTGAGTATCAGAATTATCTTTACTTAAATGCTGATGAAGCTAATTTTTATTACATTGCAACAAAAAAATATTACAATCCAAATGACACAGAAACGTACCCTGTGCCACCGTTAATTGTTGAAATTGACTATATGACACGAGGGTTAGTTTCAATGAGCAAAGATGAATTTTCCAACCTTAGTATGAAAGAATTTGAAACAATTCAGTTGATATTAGCTACGAAAAATGAAGCAAAGCCAGAATCTGCAGCTGATTTAGATATTGATTTAGATAGAGAAATGAGCTAGATACTGAAGCTCAAAGTATTCCTTTGTTTATTACGTATTTCCTCTGCAAATTCTGTTCTATCCCATTGATGAAATAAATAATAAGGTTCACCTTCCATATTGCAAGCTTCTCCATTGATAAATTGGATATCAATGTTTTTATACTTTATAGCCTCTCCAGTAGCACACAACGTACTTGTGTATGGATGGCAGTAATCTACATTTCTTAAGTCTTTCAAATATGGGTATAAACTTGTGTAAATACTTTGATCTGTAATCATTCCAGGAGCTTTTCTATTAGCGTTAGTGATTGCCAAAAGTAGAACATACATAAAGTCTTTTACTTTACCACCGATTGTTCCACCGTTAGTAATCAAATTATTGCCACCGTCGTTATTTGGAAAAATTTGCGTAGATGAAAGAATTTTATGCCAAGTAAAATTAAACTCATTTTCAGATACTTTCATACCTTCGCAAATTAAAAATAAATCTTTATCTTTTTTTGATTCCATATAGTCAAAAGGATTTTTTTGAATAATAACATCTCTTGTGTCTATATACATTGCATATTCATAATTATGACCATATTCTTTTAACAGATCATAAAATAAATGGTATACATAGTAAAATGGTGCTTCGCCAAATATTACTTTGTCATAAATTGATTCTAGTTTCTTGATATTGGCATCTGAAATATCATTAACAATAACAAATTTATCAGCATTTTTTACTTTTTTTAATGAATTGAAATAAACTTCTAAATCAAGTTTTTCTAAAAACTTATCACCCGAAATGTAATTAATAAGCAAATTTTTCATTTTAAATCCTGTAAAATCCCACTATAGGTATTTTTTAAACCCATTTCCAATCCATCAAATTTTAAACCCAAATCAATTTTATTTCCACAGTACGAGTGACCTAGTTTTTTATTCAATACATCAATATCAACTCTATAGTCTGATAATTTATTAATTAAATGAGCAATATCACTAAGCTTGTATTTGTCATCATATACACAGTCTACAGAGTTTGGCAAATTATCATTATTGATGTATAGGTCTAAAATTTTTAAAAAATCATTCATATAAATAAAGTCCATGTATCTATCTTGATGTATTATTATAGGATTTTTATTTATATAATTATTAATACTATTTGCAATCATTCTATTTTTTTCTTCATTATGTGTAAACACATTGAAAATCCTAAGATTATAAAAATTTTCGTAATCACTATATAATCTTGCAATAATATTTTTACTCAATCCATAAGGATCAACAGGCAAACAGTCAAAAATATTTTTAGAATTATTGCTTATTTCTCCAGATCTATCTAATTCAGCACCAGACCCAAAATGGATTAATTTTTTGAAATGAGTTCTGTTATGGACTAGATTCATACAGATCATCAAATTGTCATAAAAAACATCTTTGCTGTCTTCAATAAGTCTTCTTCCACCTACAACAGCGGTATTTATAACAATGTCAAATTGTTTATCCCTGAAAAAATCATTTACTGAATTTTTATTTGTAAGATCGAGTTCTTTTCTCGATATTTTATAAAAGTTATGATTTTCAAAATTTGAAATTATATTTTTAGCTAAAAAACCATTCGACCCAGTAATTAATATATTCATTTTGAAATTATCTTTTTTTGAAATTTTTTGCTATTTCTAATATCAAATCTTCTTGACCAGCAACTAGTTTTCTATTTCCAAGCTCAAAAATTAATGAGGAATATTCAATATTGTAAAGTTTAGAAGCTTTTATAATTGGCTTCTCAAAACCTGAAAATAGTTTATTGAGACCAGTTAAGATATTCACAGGGGTTGATACCGGAATAGATGGCACTAAATAATCTAAAACACTTTCCGCTTCTGTGATTACTTTGTTAAAATTTATATTTGTATTAAAATTATTTTTTTCTAAAACTGGAATGATAAGCTCTAAAGGTGTATTTCCGGCTCCAGCACCAAAACCACAAATACATGCGTCTATAATTTTTGCACCACATTGAGCAGCAATAAGTGAATTTGCTACTGATAAACCCAAATTATTGTGACCATGAAAGCCTACCGGAATATTCAAGCCATCAACTAAAATTGGTATTCTTTCGTCAATATCACTAGGCATATATGTTCCAGTTGAATCCATGATTACAACTGCTTGCGCACCATAACTTTCCATAATTTTAGCTTGAAAAAGTAATTCTTCTGCAGTAATTAAAGCAGACATCATCAAAACACCATGAACTTCTATATTGCGATTTCTTAAGTATTCAATATGTGTTTTGGACAGAGATGCTTCAGTACAGTGAGTAGCTATTCTGAAAATATCAACTCCACATTCTATTGCTGGGCTGATATTATCTTTGATTGTAGAAATACCTGGAATTGAATGAACGCTGAGCTTTGATTTATTGAGATTTTTACGTGCTGTTGATAATACTTCTTCATCAGAATGAAGACTTTTTCCAATCAATATTGAAGATGCTCCGAGTCCATTGCCATGACCAACTTCAACAATTGGTATATTTGCACTTTCAGCAAATTGACAATATCTTTCAATACTTTTTAAAGAAATAGTATGCTTCACACTATGATTGCCATCTCTAAGTGTTGGATCGCTAATAATTATATTGTTCATAAATTTTCTAAAACTTTTATGGCTGCACAATTTATTATATCTAAATTTCCAGAATATTCAGGTAAATAATCTCCAGTGCCCTTTACTTTGACGCTAAGCATCAAAATATCATTTTCATTTATCATTGGAGGCATTACAAGTTCATAATACGGAACATATTCTTTTATTTGTTTCAATCTTTTATAGACATTATCAACAATATTTTCGAAACTAACTTGAGATAAATTATCAATCTTCATGAAAATCGTAGTTTGCATATCAACACAAGGATCTGCTGGATTGATATTGAGAATGACCTTACACTCTTTTGTATTTGAAAATTTATAAATGGCATATTTAGTTGTTTCAATATAATTATCAACATTGATTCTTGTTGACATGCCAGCACTCTTAGATGCAATTTGAGAAACAACTTCAATATATGAAACATTTTTTACATCATCACATATGGCATTAATCATAGGTAACGATGCTTGTCCCCCACAAGTGATCATGTTTATGTTGTCATATTTTTTAATATCATTACCATTGATTGTAGGAACACAAATTTGTCCAATCTTAGCAGGTGTTAAGTCTATTACTTTAATATTCAATTTTCTCAAAATTGCATAATGTTGAACTGCATCAAAAGCATTAGTACAATCCAAAACAACATCAAAATCAGAATTTTTAACAAAATATTCTATTCCATCAGTTGAAACATTTACACCAAGAGACAGAGCTTTTTGTATGCCTTCAGAATTTTGTCTTCTACCAACAAAAGCAATATTTTTATAGCCCAATTTAATTAATTTAATTAATAAATCAGTTCCAATATTTCCAGTGCCTAAAATGCCAATTTTTTTCATCTTATAATTTGTTGAGATTTTTCGCTTATACTGACAATCATGTTGTCTTTCAACTCTTCAAAAGAAATTATTGGAGACATTTCTTCTATTGGAGGTGAAAATATTGATCCATCTGCTCTTGATACACCTTTGACTTTTGGAATAAAGTCTTGCTCTGGATTCATAAATACTTCTAATACAGATGGTTTTGAATTTGAAAGAAATTTATCAATTTTTACATCAAAGTCATTCATTGATTTTAGGCTGAAGTATTCATATCCAAATGAAGTCATCAACGATTCAAAATTTGGTAATCCTAAACCCGTGTCAGTGTTTACTCCTATAAATTTTCCTTCAAAAAGCATTTTTTGAGTATGTTTAATCATAAGATACCCATCATTGTTGAAAATGACAATTTTGACATTTAAGTTATTTTCAACGATAGAGTGAGCTTCTTGAAGATTCATCATTATTCCACCATCACAATTTAGGCACAAAACAGGTTTTTCTGGGCAAGCAAATGCAGCTCCAATAGCACCAGGTAAGCCATACCCCATTTCACCTAAGCCTAAAGAAGTAAACATTGTTTGATTCCCTTTAAGCATTATTGCTTGGTGTCCGCTTAAAAGTGCAGTACCCATATCAGTTACTATTATGTGATTGTCTGAAAGATTTTCTGAAAGCTTGTTAATAAATGAATATGAATTTACAAACCCATCCTCTGTAAAAGACTCATCGACTAAAGGGTATTTATTTTTCAAGTTATTACAATAATCAATCCAGTCTTTTTTAGGAGAAATGCTTTCAAAAGTTAAAATGTTTTTTAAAAAAATATCACAAGATTGAATGTGAAATTCTGCATAATATTCTTTATATTTATTGATTTCTTGTTCATCAATATCAACAACAATAATTTTAGCTTCTCTAGCAAATTGAGAAAAATCATAGCCTGTTTGAGGAAGAGCTAATCTACTACCTAGCACTATAATAACATCAGCATTTTGTATTATGAAATTTGCAGCTCTTTGACCGTAAAGACCAAATCTGCCAAAATGCATTGGGTGATAATTATCAATCACATCTATCGCAGACCAAGTAAATAATGTGGGTAAGGAATGCTTTTCTATAAAGGTTTTTAGGAGATTATTTGATCTAGATAGCCTAACTCCATTGCCACAAATTACAACAGGTCTTTTTGAACCCTTTATAATTTCAAAAGTTTTATCACACAGGCTGTTTTTTTGATCTTGTTTAGCAAATTTCCAAGGGTTCATGGTAGTAACTTTTGACTGTATGTCAAAAGGCACATCAAGCAAAACAGGTCCAGGGCGATTATTTATTGTTTCAAATAAAGCCGTAGATAAGTGTTCTTGGATTTCATGCTGATTTTCAACTCTTATTCCAAATTTAACTATTTTAGAAGTCATATGAACAATATCTAAACCTTGAGTGCCAATCATCCTTAAATCAGAATAATCTTTACAGTAATTAGATGATTCTTGGCCACATATAATAAACCCAGGAATAGAATCAGCCCAATTGCTAGCTATGCCAGTGACTGCATTAGTTGCTCCACCTCCAGCAGTTACTAAGGCAGCGGAAAGTTTTCCAGATGCTCTATAATAAGCACCCATAGCCATTACACAAGCCTGTTCGTGGTGCAAAAAAACTATTTTGGTGAACCCAAGTTTGGTAATAGAATCGAATATGTGTGAATTAGCAGAACCTATTATTCCAAAAACAATCTTGATATCGAGTTCTTTTAAAAATTCTGCAATAACATCACTTACTTTTTTCATTTTTTACCACATAAAATTTTCTTTGTAATATTTGACAATTGTTTTAATTTCTTCGTCAAATACACATTCAGGCTTCCACCCCAAAGCTCTTATTTTCGAATCATCAAGAGCATACCTTACATCTTGGCCTGGTCTATGAACATCAAAATTTATATAGTCCGAATAAGGATTGTCGTTATTTGGATAAAATTCTTCAATAATTTTACAGACAGTTTCTAAATTAGATTGCTCAAATCCACCAGCAATATTGAAAATTTCATTTTTAGAGTTTGATTCAATAATTTTGACAACTGCTCTAGCTGTATCTTTTGCATGTAGCCAATTTCTTATAGGAGTTCCGTTGTTATGAAGTGGAATTTTTCTACCCAATGACAAAAACTTACAAGCTTTGGGAATCAACTTTTCAACATATTGCCCAATTCCATAATTGTTTGTAGGTCTTAATATTACATAAGGTAAATTGTATGTTCGAGACCAAGCAGTTATTAGTTGATCTGCTGCAGCTTTAGTTGCAGAATAAGGATTAGATGGTCGTAATAAATCAATTTCTACATGTGCGCCTTCTGATATGTCACCATACACTTCGTCTGTGCTAAAGTGAATAAAAGTAGGCAAAACATATCCTTCTTTTTTGTAGATTTTAAGAAGCTCTAAGATATTATGAACTCCATTTATATTAGACTCTACAAAAACTTTACTGTCTCGAATTGAATTATCAACATGAGTTTCAGCAGCTATATTAATAAAATAATCACAGTCTACTAGTCTATCAATTTGACAAATATTTTTTTGTTCAAATTTAAAATTTTTATAAGACTTAAATTGTTCAAGGCTATTTATGTCAGATGCGTAAGTGCAATTATCAATTCCGTAAACATACCAATCTTTTTCTAAAAGTGATTGTGTTACGTGCCTTCCAATAAATCCTAAACAACCTGTTACATAAACAATTTTCATTTTTGATCCTATTAGTATTTTACCTATTTATAATAGAACCTTATACATACTAAGCCTTATGGTTCAAAAACGAAGTATAATTACTATTATGAATCGCAAGTATTTACCCACTTTGTCTGAATTAGTAGATCGTCTGTCAATTGTTCAACTCAAAGAAGTTTTTATTACAGAACATAAATCTGAATACGCTGAAGAAATTGCTGCAATTATTCATGATATTCAAGCACATATTGATGAAAACAATGCTGTAATTGATGCAGAAGTAATTCGTGCAATTGTTGTTCTTTCACAGATGAATCTACACATTTGGCATAATGAAACTAATTATCGCAAGGGTATTAAAGATGGAAATAATCTTGAGTTAACTCACGGATTGAATGGCATTAGAAATACTGCTAAGAATAAAATCCAAGAAGTTTGTGGTGGAAGAAAAGATTACAAGATTGACTGCCTTGCTGCTGACTTCAAAGACTGGGAGATTAGCTGGTAATGCAAAAAGTATTAATTACAGGCGGAGCTGGTTATTTAGGTTCTGTACTAACGGAAGTGTTGCTATCTAAAGGATATGCTGTCACAGTTTTAGACAATTTAACTTACAAACAACTTTCGTTAACTTCATTTTGCCATAATAAAAACTTTAATTTTATTATTGGAGATGTACGAGATACCAAACTTCTTACAAGTCTGGTTGAAACTCATGACATTATCATTCCATTAGCTGCTATTGTAGGAATGCCAGCTTGTAAAAAAGATCCAGGTTTAACAGTAGCTGTAAATTATCAACAAATTAAAGAAATTGTTGAGTGTATTCAACCAAGTCAGAAATTGTTAGTCCCTAATACAAACTCTCAATATGGAAGTTCTGAAACAATCATCACAGAAGAAAGTCCATTTAATCCTCTTTCTCTTTACGCACAAACAAAATGCGATGCTGAAAAGCGTGTTTTAGAATGGGGTAATGGTATTTCTTTAAGATTAGCTACAGTGTTTGGAGTTTCATATCGACAAAGAATGGATTTGCTTGTAAACGATTTTGTTTATCGAGCATTTACAGATGAATTTTTAGTGTTGTTTGAGTCACACTTCTTGAGAAATTATGTTCACGTAAGAGATGTAGCTAAGGCTTTCATTCACTTGATTGAAAATTATGAAACCTGCAATAACAATGCATTCAATGTAGGTCTTACTTCAGCAAATATGTCTAAGCTTCAACTTGCTAGAAAAATCAAAGAATTTGTTCCAAATTTAGTAATTATTGAAGAGCAATTTAAAGAAGATTTTGACAAGCGCAATTATGTTGTTTCTAACGAAAAACTTGAAAAAACTGGTTGGTTTTGTGACTATTCGTTAGATGCTGGAATTCAGGAATTATTATTAGCCTATAAAATGATATCTAATTTCAAGAATAAAGATTTTACTAATCTATAAACTGAAAATAAAATTATGTTTAAAAATAAAAAAATTTTAGTTACAGGTGGTTCTGGAATGATAGGCCGCCAATTAGTTTCTCTTTTACTTGGAAAAGAAGCTGACATATATATTGCTGACATAAGCGAACCAATCAATATGCCATCCAAAGTAACTTTTGTGCAGGTTGACCTCAGGGAATATTCTGATTGTATTAAAATTTGCCAAGGTATGGATTTCATATTCAATTTAGTCGGTATTAAAGCTTCCCCAAAAGCTTGTATGGAACAACCTGCAAATATTATGGGTCCGATGATGCAATTTAACACTAATATGTTAGAAGCAGCAATGAAAGCAAACGTAGACTGGTATATGTACACTAGTTCTGTTGGAGTATATCAACCTTCACCTATCCTTAAAGAAGATGATGTATGGAATACTGTCCCTTCTAAAAATGACTGGTTTGGTGGCTGGGCTAAAAGAATGGGCGAAATGCAAATAAAGGCATATGAAGTTCAAAATGGTTTTAGTAAATGCTCAATTGTAAGACCAGCTAATGTTTATGGTCCTTATGATAATTTTGATTTGAATTCAGCTATGGTTGTACCATCATTGATTAGAAAAGCTGATGAAAATGAAAAGTTAGAAGTTTGGGGAGATGGTTCACAGATAAGAGATTTCATTCATTCTTATGATGTTGCCAGAGGGATGATTTTTGCAGTTGAAAATAAAATTACAGAACCCATCAACTTAGGGTCAGGCGAAGGCGTAACAATAAAAATAATTGCTGAAACAGTTGCTAATTATTTTGGTAAAGAATTAGTTTGGGATAAAGATAAGCCATCTGGAGATCCAATAAGACTTTTTGATATGTCAAGAGCTAATTCTTATGGGTACAAAGCTGAAATATCCATAGTTGAAGGTGTTAGAAATACTATTGATTGGTATATCAACAATAAAAATATCATCAAGAAAAAATACAATATTTTGGCATAAATTATGAAAAAGAAAATATTAATCACAGGATGCTCTTCAGGTTTAGGTATTTTTTTAGTAAACAAATTCCAAAGCGAAGGCCATGATGTATTTCAACACTTAGGTAAAAAACATTATGATCTTTCAAATGTTGATGATATTAAAAAATTAGCAAATGAAGCAATAGATTATAATGTTGATGTGCTTGTAAATAATGCTGCCATTGTTTGTCCTAATATATCGCTTAAGGAATATACGGAAGAATTAATTTTGAATATGATTGATGTAAATTTAAGAGCTCCAATTTTACTTTCTTATTTTTTACAATCTCGCTTAACTGACATTATAAATATTAATTCTATGGTTGGTTTAGAATATAAAAAACCAAGAACTCTATATTCTGCTACAAAATGGGGTTTACGAGGATTTTCAAATAGCCTTAAGTTAGAAACATCAAACATGAATATTCTGGATGTTTACACTACTAATATCAAAACTACGCCCGAAAGAAAAAATGCTTTGGATGCTAATTACGTTGTTGATAGTATTTATGAGGCATTCCAGAAAAAGGAAGGTGAATTAATTTTAGATGGTCGAATATCATGAAACAAACTATTTTAATCTGTGGAGCTACTGGATTTTTAGGAAGAAATTTACTTGAGCATTATTGGAAATTAGGTCAATACAACATAAGAGCAACTCATTTCAACAGACCTGCTTTAGATCAATACTCTGGTGTGGAATGGATCAAGTGTGATTTACGAAATTCTGATGAAGTTAAAAAAGCAGTACAAGGTGTGGACATAATTTTACAATTTGCTGCAACTACATCAGGGGCAAAAGATATATTGTCTCGTCCTTATATTCATGTAACAGACAATGCTATTATAAATTCTTTATTATTGAGAGAATCATTTGAGCAAGAAGTTAAGCATTTTATTTTCCCAAGCTGCACAATAATGTATCAAAGCTCAGAAAATCTTATAAAAGAAACTGATTTCAATCCTGCTGACGAAATAAAATCAACATATTTTGGCGCTGGGCATACTAAAGTTTATTTAGAGAATATGTGTGAATTTTACTCAAGATTTGGAAAAACAAAACATACTGTTATAAGGCATTCAAATATCTACGGTCCGTATGATAAATTTGATTTAGAAAAGTCTCACGTTTTTGGAGCAACAGTAGCTAAAGTTTTCAATTCTACAGATGGATTTGTTAATGTTTGGGGCACTGGTGAAGAAAAAAGAGATTTACTTTATGTTGAAGATTTTCTAAATTTTATAGATTGCGCAATATCAAATCAAAAAAGTTCTTTTGACATCTTTAATGTAGGATTGGGACAATTTATAAGTATCAAGGACCTGGTTGACAAAATTATCAAGAACGGTATAATTTCCTTAAAAGTAAAAAATGATTTATCAAAGCCTTCAATAGCAACTTCAATATGTTTAGATTGTTCCAAGGCAGAAAAAATTTTGGGTTGGAAACCTAAATATACTTTGGATGAAGGCATTGTGAAAACAATAGAATGGTATAAAAAATATGGAACAACAGGGAATTGAATTAAGTCAAGATCAAATTGATTTCTATTATGAAAATGGATACTTGCACTTAAAAAAAGTTTTTACTGAAGAGCAATGCCAGTTGCTAATTAGTGAAGCAGATGATTATGCAAATGGACATTTTACAAATTATTTGCATATGCATAAATCAGGTTTGTTTCAGGAAGTTCATACTGGAAAAAATCTTTGTGATATTGGAGATCAAGTATTAGGTAAAAGAGCAATTCCTGTAGGAAGTATTTTCTTTTTTTGTAAGCCAAATAATCCTTTAGAAAACGGTTCCACTTGGCATCAGGATAATTATGCAAGTCGTGCTCCTATGAATGCATACTTGAATTTGGCATTAAGTTTAGATAATGCAGATGAAACTAATGGAGCTTTAATGGTTGTTCCTGGCAGTCACAAACTTGGTGACTTACCTTGTAATCCAAAACCAAATTTTTCCTATGACGAAAATGGTCGAATGTTTAATTCAGCACCAATTGGCAATGATTGCGAATTACCTTCTGATCTTCCAATTGTACAATTGACTTACGATCGTGGTGATGTTCTTGCTTTACACGCTCATACAGTACATAAAGCACTTAAGAATCCACATCCAACAAGATGGAGAAGAACAATGTATTTTGTTTATATAAAAGACAATGAGCCATTTTGGCCAGGATGGACTGCAAAAAGAGAATTACTTGACAGATATGACTCACCGGCAAAAGGCAACTAATCATGAAAAAAGCACTCGTTATTACTTGGGAAAAATATCAAGACCATGAATTAATTTATCCATATTATTCTCTTAAGGAACATGGATTTGAAGTTGATATTATGGCAAACAAGGTTGGAAAAATCTGGGGTAGCTTAGGAACTCATATGCCTTGCACTCGAGAAACATCTGAATTTGAAAATTTTGAAAATATTGAAAAAGCCTTGGCTGAATATGAAATCCTTGTTGTACCTGGTGGTGTAAAAGCACTTGAAAAAGTAAGGCAAGAAAAAGGAGTACTTGAATTTATCAGACAGTGGAACGATAAAAGAAAAACCATTTTTTGCATTTGCAATGGTGCTCAGCTATTAATTTCAGCAAAAATTTTAAATGGTCGAATTATGTCAGGATATTATTCGATAGATGTTGATATTGAAAATGCAGGAGCTACATATGATAAAAGCCCTGTTGTTGTAGATGATAATATAATTTCCTGTCCCCATTATGACTTTATGGGCTTATGGCTTAAAACAGCATTCGAAGTTCATGCAAATAGAATCTCATAACAATAATGTAATTAAGAAACCTTGGGGCTACGAGTACCTTGTATATCAAGATGCTAATGTAGCTCTTTGGTTTTTATATATTTCTCCTAATCATAAAACATCTTTGCATTCTCATCCAAAAAAAACCACAGGTTTGATAGTTTTAGATGGCAAAGCACAAGTAGACTTTTTCAATAATGAAAATGTATTGGACAAACTTAATAAAATTATGATTAGAAAAGGTATGTTTCACTCAACAACTTCTGTTTCAGAATGTGGAACTAAACTCTTCGAAATAGAGACTCCAAATGACAAATTAGACTTGGTTAGATTGGAAGATTCATATGGAAGAAAGGGATTACCCTATGAGGATTCATCTTATGAAAATCCTAAACAAGATGATTGTCTATGGTTAGAAAACCTTTCCAATTATGAAAATAAATCAATATCTTTTTCTAATTGTAAGCTAACAATTTTGAATGTTAAAAAAATTACTGATTTGACTTATTTAGATTCGCAAAAAAATGTTATGGTTTTAACTGGAGGCATAATTACAGATTATGAAGTTCTTGTAGTTTGCCCAGGAGATATAGTAAAGATTGAGATATTACAAAAAATCCAAACTGTCTTCAATAAAGTAAAAGAAAACACGTTTGTAATTTTATTTGAAAATTTAGATTAATATGAATAACTATTTAGAAAAAGTTTTTGAAAAAATTTCCTTTTGTAGACATTTTGAACAATATGTTTATAAAAAAGTGCAAGATAAAACTATTAAGATTCCAGTGTATTTGTCAGCTGGTCAAGAAAGCACTCCTTGTTCAATTTCAGTCTATATGAAAGACAGAAATATTGAGCCTAACATATTTATCCAGCATAGAGGGCATTCAACATACTTGGCTTTTGAAGCATCACCAGTGGAGCTAATTGATGAATTGCTTGGTTTATATTCTGGTTGTGCATTTGGTATGGGTGGATCAGCATCTATACAATCTATAGAAAAAAATATTTTTGGGCACGATGGCTTGATGGGATCTCAAGTGCCTATTGCTGTTGGGCACTGCTATCAAACAAAACAGCCAACAATTGTTTTTATGGGAGATGCTTCTGCTGAGGAAGATTATGTTGGTGCAGCTATAGGCTGGGCTTCAACCAAAAATTTACCAATTCTGTTTGTCGTTGAGGATAATAATTTATCAATTCTAACTGAAAAGAAAGTCAGAAGAAATTGGAATATGCATGAATTAGCACAAGCTTATAAGGTAGAAGCTTATGATATAGAAGATAGTCCTTCAGAAATATCTAAGAGTTTGAATAATGTTTTTAATTCTCCGTTATTATTGAATGTAAGAACTATTCGAAAATTTTGGCATTCTGGAGCTGGAATTGATGGTGATTATTTTGACAGATATGAATGGATGAAAGAAACATCGCAATTTGATACATCTATTGTCGATGAAGAAAACAAAAATAAAGTTGAGGCATTATGGCAATCACGCTTAGAGACACTATAAAGTCAATTGTAAGAGAACATCTAGTCAGCAAAAAAGGCAAAACATACGGACAATGCTTAACTGCTGTAGGCTGGGTTGGTGGAACTTTGCCAGAATTTTATGAAGAAGACGGCATGGTTGAGCTTTCTATGGCAGATGTTGCAGGGGGTGCAATTGTTGTAGGTGCAGCTTTAGCTGGTGATAGACCAATTTATGTAGTAAGGTACCAAGGGTTTCAATGGTATAATTGTGTTTCTATTGTTAACTATGCTGCAAAATCTAAATCATTGTGGAAAAGGTCTTGCCCAGTCTTTGTAAGATCAATTGCTATGGAAGGAGGAATTGGACCTGTAGCTGGCTCATCACATCATTCTTTAGTTTATAGAATGCCTGGAATAAAGGTTGCTAGTCCGATGTCTTCGTCAGAATATAGAGAATGCTATAATCAATTTATGCTAGATGATGAACCATATTACATATCAGAGCATAGAAAAAGCTATGATAATATGTCTGATTTATCTGATGTTTCAGAATATGATAGCCCAGATTTTACAATTTTTCCAATATCAATTACAAGATTTGAAATGGAAAAACTTATTCAATTGTCAAAAGAAATGGGAATTAAAATAAACGTATACAATTTGATGTGGCTTAAACCTCTCAAAATTTCTGAAATTGCTATTAAAAGTTTGATAAATTCCAAATATGGCGGATTAGTTTTGGATGATGATTATGTTAGTGGGTGCCAATCATACATAGCAAATCAGTTATCAATTGATTCTAATAAAATTGTAAGATGTTTGGGTTTAGATGATAGAACGGCAGGATTCTATAAAAATGTAGATTTATTGCCTCCATCAGCTGAAAAAATTGCTTATTTCTTAAAAAATATTATCAGAAAATAGTATTAGTGTAAAGGTGTATTATGTATTACTTGCCATTGATGAATGACAATATTGACAAAGAAGATATTAACACTGTAATCGAGTTTTTATCACAAGACCGAATACCAAAACTCACAAATGGTCCCAAAGTTTTAGAATTTGAAAAGTCTTGGGGTTCTTGGCTTGGTTCTAAATATAACTTATTTGTTAACTCTGGTGCTTCTGCTAATGAATTAACAATGCTTGCAATTGCTCACTTGATAGGTGAAGGTGAAATTATTGTTCCGCCTTTAACTTGGATTTCAGATATATCTTCTGTATTATTTGCCGGTCATAAGTTAGTTTTTGTTGATGTAAATTTTGAAAATCTTTCTTTTGATATTGAAAAATTAAAAAAAGCCATAACTTCTCAAACAAAGGCAATTTTTCTTACTCATGTGTTAGGTATAAATGGCTTGACAGATGAGCTCTTAGAAATTTGTGAAGAAAATAATATTCTCTTAATTGAAGATGTTTGTGAATCACATGGAACAACTCATAAAGGTTTGAAAGTTGGAAATTTCGGGTTTGCAAGTAATTTTAGTTTTTATTTTGCTCATCATATGTCTACTATTGAAGGTGGAATGATTAGTACAAATAATTGGGAATTTTATCAAGTTTGTCGTGCTTTAAGATCTCATGGTATGACTAGAGAAATGACCAGTGAGACTATGAAAATTTCTATAGAAATGGACAATCCTGATTTAAATCCTGATTTTATTTTTTTACGTCCAGCACACAATTTTAGAAGCACCGAAATAAATGCAGTTATAGGTTTATCTCAATTACCAAAGCTTGATTCAAAAAATAATGAAAGAATAGACAACTTTAATTATTTCATGGCAAATCTTGATAAAGAAAAGTTTTACACAAATATTAATACTAACGGAAATTGTAATTATGCTTTTATTGTAATTTTGAAAGAAGCTGATTTTAATAAAAGAAATGAATTAGAAAAAAAGCTTAGAAACAATGGTATAGAATTCAGAAGAGGGTTATCAGGTGGAGGAAATCAAATGAGACAGCCTTTTTTCAAATCAGTTTATAACGATTTTTCTAATTTTGAAGTTATTGAGCATATTCATAACTTCTCTTGGTATATTGGAAATTATCCAGGACTTGAGAGAGAAAAAATTGCCAAACTGTTAGATATATTGAACTATGACTGAGATCTATAATAGTCCAAAAGAAGCTTGACACTATCTTCTAAAGAGTATTTGGGTTTAAATCCTGAGGCTTGTTCAAACTTTGAAACATCAGGAATTTGCAAAGTAACATCTACAGGTCTCAACAAATCTTGACTCACTTTTGAAATTATTTTGCAGTTAGCTTGTCTCTTAAGTTCTTCTAAAAAATCACCAACCTTCATAGGGTGAGTAGAACCGATATTGTATGCTTCTCCTAGCTCACATTTATTTGCAGATATCCAGTAAGCTTCAACAATGTCTCTTACATCAAGTAAAGTTCTGACTGATTCTAAGTTGCCATGATAAAGAATATCTTGTTTACCACGTTCAATATCAACAATTTGTTTAGCGAATGCACTTGAAAATATGTCAGGTCTTCTTGGGTTTATATAACCAAATGAACGAGTAAGCACACAAGGTATATTGTAAGACTTGAAATATGACTTTACTAATTTTTCTTGTGTTAGTTTGCTAATTGCATAAACATTAATTGGATCAATATTTTGAGTTTCTTTAATGGGAACTTCATCTGGTCTTACTTGTCCATACACTTCTGATGTACCACAAAATTGAAGTAAAGGTTTTTGGTTTGTAATTCTTAGCGCTTCTAACAAATTCAATGTTCCATTAACATTATTGTTAAAAACAGAAATAGGTGTAGTAAAAGATAGTTTGACGTTAGCATTTGAAGCTAAATGGAATAAGTAATCAGGTTGAGCTTGTTCCAATGTCCTTACAACGCTTCCCAAGTCTGTCAAATCACATTCAAAAATTTCTATATTAGAAAAAACTTCAGACTTACTCTTTCTATCTGTATGCCATCTAGAAATACCTTGAATCTTTATGTCAGGTAATGTAGAAAGATATTCAGCTAAATAAGTAGCTCCGCTGCCATTGATACCAGTAATAAGTGCTTTTTTCATAATATTTGAATTATTATACATTCGAAACGGTATAATTTAAATTAAGGATTTTATTTATGAAAAAAGTATATAATGACATACATATCTTAATTATAGGAGATTCTTGCGAAGATAAATTTATATACGGTGATGTTTCTAGATTAGCTCCTGAAGGTCCAGCTCCAATTTTTAATCCAGAATTTTCAAAATCAAATGGTGGTATGTCTCTTAATGTAAAGGCAAACATTGAAGCAATTGGAGCTAAAGCAACATTGATTACACAGACAGAAAAGATAGTAAAAATAAGATATGTAGACGAAAGAACAAATAGTCTTTTGTTGAGAGTAGATGAGGAAAGTAAACTATCTAGAATAAAATCTGAAATTGTTGAAAATATAAATAATAATATTTACAATAATGTATTTTATGATGCATTGATAATTAGTGATTATTGCAAAGGCTTTTTACAAGACTCAGATATAGAAATGATTTCTTCTAAAAACTCAAACGTATTTTTAGATACAAAAAAATTATTAGGCAGTTGGTGTTCAGATTGTGATTTTATCAAAATTAATCAAACTGAGTTTGATAGAACAAAGCATACAATAGATAAATTGAATATTTTAGAAAAACTTATAATTACAAGATCTGATGAGGGTTGTGAATACAAAAATACAATACACCCTGTAGAAAAAGTAAACATTAAAGATTTATCCGGAGCAGGTGATACATTTATATCTGGCTTAGTATGTGAGTTCTGTAATACAAAAGACATAATCAAGGCTATTAAATATGCTCAAGAGTGTGCAACAATTGTAGTTCAAAAAAAAGGAGTTTGTACTATATGAATATGAGAGAATACTATAAAATGTATTTAACTTTACATCAAAACAAAGTCTGTAGAAGATTACATGTTCTCGGACAAATTATGACACTTCTATGGATTGCTGGATGTTTGAATTATGAATATTATTGGTTTCTTATTCTTACTCCGTTTATAGTGTATCCGTTTGCATGGTCAGGACACTATTTTTTCGAAAAAAATCAACCAGCTGCATTCAAAGATCCAGTAAAAGCAAAAATAAGTGACTGGATGATGCTTTTTGATATACTAAGAGGCAAAATTCCATTTTGATTATTTAAATTTACAATAATCAGCATATTCTACTAAAATCGTACTAACATTATCGTCCCTGTTTAATGCTAATTCATAAGCAGGGACGATTTCATTTGCTTCCTCAAGTACAACTACATTGATGTTATGAAGCATATTCTTAAAAGCTAAAGCAAAATTACCTTTGTGCTGGCATTGAGGATCAACTGGAATTTCACTTCCAACAGAAACTCTGATAATTACTTTGGATTTCAAGGATCCATTTGACATCGAATTAAATTTGTCCAAATGATTTACTATTTGATCTGTACCCATAAGCAAAAAGTTCCATCTAGGAAATATTGATACTGGTATCAATCCAGCAAGAGCCATTCCATTTGCTAGTCCGCATTGCAAATATTCAGCTACAGGAAGTTCAATTCTTTTTTTATCATCTATATGTTCTAAAGAATCAAACAGTCCAGTGCCAGAATATGATACAGATTGCCCTATAAAAATAGTTTTTGGATGATCTGCAAGCATTGACATTGCTTTCAAGATTTCGTCATAATATTTCATCAAAACTGAATCCTTTTTCCAGCTCCGGCGTGTGGGTATTTATCATTTGTATATTGGTAATAATAAAGATTTTTTTGCCTTACAATTTTTCCATCATACTCTTGCTCTAAGTAATAAGGTTTTTCTCTTTTCCAGGCAGCAGATGTAGGAGTGCATACAGATTTTTTATTATCTTCTATTACAAATGTTATAGGTAAATCATTATAAAGACTAAACTTATAAGCTTCATGGAAAGCTCCAGTTTCAGCTGACATATCACCAACCCAGCACCAAACTCGTGAACTACTATTTGTCAATTTATTAGCATAAGCAATCCCAGCTGCTATGGAGGGTATTCCACCTACAATAGAACTAGATAAAAATTTATTTTCATAAAAATTTAAGACCATAGATTTGCCCAAAATTATACTTTCCATAATTTTATTCTTTGGAATACCTTTAAGTAAAGCTTGATAATGATTTCTCCAAGTACAACATACCCAGTCATTTTCAATGTCAACTTCTTTAAAAATTTCCATAATAAAATCTTCATTACCGTGATAAAGATGTATGGGAGATTTAATTTGTTTGGAATTAAATAAATCGGCTATTTTTTGCTCAAAATCTATAAGTTCTTCTTTATTCATATCTTAAAACTTTTTATAACAAAATTCAATAAATTTATCTATTTCATTTTGTGACTCTTTTTCCAAATTGTACAAATGATTTGCAATTAATGGTTGAGTCTTAATTGCGTGAGATATATCATCATATCCATAAGAAACTCCGTATCTAAACATTCTAGATGAATACCAAACTTCTTTCGGAATTTGATCTGGAATTACTATTGAAGTTGCACCGCACATTGCAGCAGCTAAACAAAAAAATGTATTAGTATCTAATGTCCAAAAGTATTTTGTATTTTGCAGGACTTCTTTATTGTAATTGTGATCAGGTTCTCCCGCAATAAAACCACCAGTTCTATCTAAATTAATTAGTCTTTTGTTAGTGCCAAATTTATTCACAGCTTCTTGATTTAGTGCTTGAATTTTTGAAGCTGGATATTTTTGGAATGCTTTTTTGTTATAAAATGTATTGAATGTCCTTGTAAAATTTCCTTTTGTCCAAAATGAAGAATTTATGTCAGGTAAAAATAAGCTACCATCAAATTTTCTTTTGTTGTTAGATAAGTGATCATCAAAACTAAACACAAAATCTGCATCTGCTAATTCATCATTTCTTGATGATACAAACCAAATAATCTTGTATTTAGCATTGGTTGCCCATACACCATTATCTACAATTTCAACTGCATAATTTAAATCAATTTCTTCGTTTACATTGTCGTGCATATAATGTGGTAAAGATTGGTTTAATTTTTCGTTCCAATAAAAATCTGGTAAAGGTGATTTATCCTTTTGAGTAACAAGCTTGTAAGGAAAATTTTTTGGGCCAACTCCAAGAGTGTAAACGTCTTCTCCTCTGTTATGCAACATCAAAGCTAATCTGTGCATAGCTCTTGACCAGCCGCTATTAGTCGAGTAAGGACCAACATTTAATATAAATGTGATTTTTTTATTAATATTCATTTGCTTTCCATAAAGCTATCTAAAACTTCACCAATGTAAGAAATTTGCTCTTCTGTAATAACAGGAGATGTACCTAAGAAAAAAGTATCTGTTGTAATTTTTTTTGCAACAGGAAAATCACTTAGGTCCATATCACCAACTAAATGACTATAAGCTGGCTGCATCAAGATGTTTCCAGCAAAATATGGTCTAGTTTGAATTTTTTTGGACTCAAAATATTGACAAAGATCACTTCTCTTAAACGAGGCATTATCTTTAATAGTAATTGGAAATGCAAACCAGTTTACATCTGAATTCTTTTGAGCAACTGGAAGCACAAAATATTCTTCATACTTAGCAAATACTTCAGTAAGTAATTTATGATTTCTTTGACGCAAATTCTTAATTTCATTCAATTTTTCTATTTGCGCTAATAACATTGATGCTTGCACTTCAATTGGTTTTAGATTATAACCAATTTCCTCATAAACATATTTATGATCAAAAACTTCTCCAGGAATACTAGGAAGCCATTCTGAAAATCTTTTATTACAAGCACCACATTCTGTAATATTTTGTTTTCCAATGCAAAAACAACCCCGACCCCAGTCTCTAATTGAACGAATAACTTTTTCTAAATTTTCATCATTACAAACTACCAAGCCACCTTCTCCACAAGTGATGTGATGTGCTGGGTAAAAAGAACAAGAAGCCATAGTTCCAAAACTGCCTAAAGGATTGCCGTCATAAGTAGAGCCAAGTGCATCACAACAGTCTTCAAGCAATATTAATCCATAGTGATCAATAATGTCTAGCAATCTATACATATCAGGAGGATTTCCTAATACATGAGCAAATGTAATGATTTTAATTTCTGGATCTGCTTGCAATGTAGCTTCAACATCATCAAGATTTAAATTCAAACCATCTAAAGAAATATCTACAAAAACAGGTTTGAAACCACATTGAAATATTGGATTTATTGTAGTAGGAAACCCAGCAATTGGAGTTAATACTTTGGTGCCTTCTGATAAATTTAAATATCTCTTTGATTTAAGTGCAGACATCATTAAAAGATTTGAACTGCTACCAGAATTAGTGAGCAAAGCGTGATTTCTTGCAAATATAGAAGCAAGTTTCTTTTCAGCCCTGTATGCTTCAGCTCCCAAAACTAACCAACCATCTAATAAAGTAGAAATAGATCTTGTAATTTCTGTATGATCAAAATATGGACCAGCATAGTGCACATGATCTTTTCCAGGTCTCCATTTTTTCTTTGGTTCGGAATTTACAAATTCTTCAATAAGTTTTAATAAATCTTCTTTAGTCATAATATAATTATACCCAAGAAAAAAGGGAGCGTTAAAGCTCCCTTTTTTAGTTTATAGGTAAATCATCAGGTTCAAAAATTAGTGGATATTTTGCTTCTACGTGGCAGCCTATAACTTCTCCACAGTTGTAAAATTTATATTCAAAACTATCTTCCCACATAAATCCAATTTCTGTAAAATGACCCTGTGGACGATCAATTCTAGAATCATTTAAATGTTCCCAATAACTAGCTTTTTCAAAACCACGGAATACATTATCTTTAATTGAATAAATCCACTTATGATGAAAAAATCCTCGATATCCTTTAATGCCATACCATTGTTCGAAACGTAAATACTCTGCATATTTTGATGGAACAGAAACAAATCCTCTCTTAGCAATTTTTTGTAACATATCACAAACTAAAGACGGATTTGGAATATCTTCAAGAGTATGAGTACAAATTGCATAATCAAATTTTCCATTTTCCAAAACATAATCAAGAACTTGCTTCCAATTATCTCGTTGGGTAATATCAAAATCAAAAAATATTCTGTCTGGATGGGTTTGGACAAACTCTTCTTTACTGCCTGGGTCTACAAAAATATCTACTACGTGAGTTGTATGTTTGCACCAAGAGTTAATTCCACCGCCAACATCAATAACAGTAAGATTAGGCTTACTTTCTTTTAGTTCTTCAATATATAAATCAACAAAAGTTCTTGGCTTAGTGAAATTTCTAATAGATTTATGTGTTATCATAAAAATATTATACCTAAAAAAATAAAGACCCCTTCCGAAGAAGGAGTCTTTATTTATGACTAGTTTAGAATTAGCTTACGGTAATTCTTGAAACTGCATAGTCATTGATCAAAGCAAAACCGAGCTCTTCGTAAACAACCCATCCGAGTCTAAGTCTCTTTGGATCGTCTGCTGGGAGGACAGTGATGTCTTGGCGAACTGGCATTGCACCAACGAATTGGGCAGGTGCGAGAACGTAA